>ERZ827488.685-NODE-685-length-48729-cov-7.997329_pt1 | contig 48729 bp, 47 predicted proteins | sample MGYA00519771_ERZ827488 | MGnify/ENA primary metagenome ERZ827488 (study PRJEB31778, sample SAMEA3449323) | human gut metagenome | biome: human gut; feature: human-associated habitat; material: faeces | place: United Kingdom | collected 2010/2012 ... | reverse complement strand
GATTTTCTCCCCAACCCGCTTGCTTCCTATCAGCTTCCGATTGGGGAGTTTTTCCCATTCCTCCACTTTCTCCCCATCCTGCTTTCTTCCTATCAGCTTCCGATTGGGGAGTTTTTCCCGTTCCTCCACTTTCTCCCCATCCTGCTTGCTTCTCTCAACCTTCCCGTTGGAGTAAATTCTCTATTTTGGAAAAATTCACCCAATTCACGCATATACTTTCTCAGGACATAGTATAAATTTCCAAAAAATCCATAAACTATATGCATATCTGCACGAACCAACTAACCCAAGAAAGGACAAACCAACATGAAATTCAAAACCAACGCCATCCGTTTTCTCTTCATCTCCATCCTCGGAGTGCTGCTGCATTTCACCTATGAATGGTCGGACGACAACCGCATTGTCGGGCTGTTCTCGGCGGTCAACGAATCCACGTGGGAGCATCTGAAGCTGCTCTTCTTCCCGATGCTTCTGCTCACGCTGGTCGAGCTGTTCTTCTTCCATGAAAAAATGCCAGCCAATTACCTCTGGGCGCGTACCCTCGGAATCTTGTCCGGCATGATTTTTATTGTCGCAGTTTTCTATACACTGAATGGTATCCTCGGAACAAACTACGACTGGATCAATATTGCACTATATTTTGCAGGCGTTATCTTCGCCCTCTTCGTGGAAAATGATGTCTACCGAAATGGGAAGGCAGAAAAGCTCATCCTTTCTTCCGCGATTTTGCTCCTCTTAACCGCGGCATTTTTCACCTTTACGGAATATCCGCCACAGCTCGGCATCTTCCAGTAAATAATTTTTCTATCTCAATTGTTTTATTTGTCCATCCTCCATTTCATACACATGATCACATAATGCTTCAATATCTTCCCGGTTATGGCTTGCCAAAAGAATTGTCTTTCCTTTCTGCTTTTCTTTGCAGAAAATTTGACGCATCTCTTCTACCCCCTGTCGATCCAAACCATTCATAGGCTCATCCAATATCAAAACAGCAGGGTCTTCCATAATTGCCTGCGCAATTGCCAGACGTTGCTTCATTCCTAAAGAAAAGTTTTTTACCTTCTTTTTGGATTCCGGATCAAGTCCTACCATCCTCATTATTTCATGCAACAATTCCATGTTCTTTTTATTTCGAATTTCAAACAAATATTTTAAATTATTAATCCCACTTTCACTTTCCAGAAACGCCGGATTTTCAATAATTATCCCTGCATTTTTTATTAGTTCGCCACCAGATTTATATCTTTTTCCATCAATCAAAATCTCTCCGCTATCTTCAAATAATAATCCACATATACATTTAAACAGTACTGTTTTTCCTGATCCATTATGCCCTATAATTCCTGTAATTTCACCATTTGGGCAAACAAGCGAAACATCATTCAATACCTTTTGTTCACCAAAACTTTTTTCCAGATTCTTTACCTCGATCATTATCAAACCTCCATGCCTACGTTTCATTGATCCAATCAAATTCAGTATGCCTGATTCTTCTATATGCCGCAAAAAACGATAAACACATTATGCAGATTATCAAAATCACATATACATATTGTTTCGGATACTGCCAATCCATAAATATTGTTTCTCCGTATACTGATATTCGATACCATGTAAATATCGAAAGAAATGGCAGCCAGCGTTGGGTAAAAAACAGGCCTTCCGATAACCCTAACAAAGACAGCATCAAAACCACTACGATTGACACTGTACGATTGAACCAGATACTTATTGCAAACATCACACATCCTACCATGACCGAAACCAGCCATACCATCAAGAAACAGGTTTCCATTGCCGTGATCGGCTTATAATTCATCAAAATACTCGGTGATACCAGATTCATCAGATTATAGGAATACAAATTGGTTGAATATGCCATTGTATGTATTACTTTTCCCCATTCCATTGTAAAGTTGATTTTGGGAACAAATACAAGTACGCATACAGCAAACGAAATAATTGTAAACATAAACATGGATAGTATCATGGATAGCATTTTCTCCATAAACCACTTTTTTCGTCCCATTCTTGAAATGTAATATAATTCATTCGCATTAAAATAAGGAATATCCGATAACAGATAACATATAATAATTCCGTAAAATGCCGCAAAAAATGTATTACTAAATATATGAGGAACAATCCAGATGCTTACTTTTTCATTCACATCCCCAATTAATTGATCCATTCCCGACGTGACTGCTAACACTAATCCGACTACCATCATTACAGCACTTATGAATCGAAAGGAACGCATTTTTTTAATGCTGTCATAAGCAGCTGTTTTTATTATTTTTTGAACATTCGCCATTCACTTTCTCCTTCCATTCTTATAATTAATACAATAACTGACAATGAATATGTAACAACATATTTGGAAGAAAAATGTTGATGGTTGCTGTCCTGAAAGTGTCATTTCCAACTGATTCACCCCTAATGCCTTCCACGAAATGACTGCACCTCTTTGCCATCCAAGTAATCTTTGCATTAAAATATCCTGTACATACACACATAATAGCGGAAATGTATATGCCGCGATTTTATTGTTCACAAACTCTGACACAAACAACCCAAGCAATGACATAAAGCCTGCCAGTACTGACATATGGAAGATACAAACTGCAAAATACAGACCTGTTCTTCCTTCTTTTAAGTACTGCATATATGCGCGCTCCAAATCCAGTATTTCAAACCACTGTGTTTCATCCGGCATCCCCAATCGGATATAGTTTATTTGTAACGTAATCAAAAAGCCTAATATAAATGTGATCTGTGTCGAAATGAATACAACTAACATCTTCGAAATAATATAATATTCCCGATGATTACTGCGCAGTTCCATTTGAATCCGAAATTTATGACAGTTGTCATCTATATAACTACCAACATATGGTACCGATGCTATCCCCATTGCGATAAACAACAACTGCATCGTATTTACATGATTCATCCACGAAACAACATCCGCTGGCTCATCTTTGTTATAAAGAAGCAGTACACTAATTATAATCACACATATTGGGAATCTCCAATTTCCAAATGCTCGTCGCACATCTATTTTCAAATACCTCAATAGCATAATTTTCCCTCTCATTTATTGCACTATAATTTTTCCTGTTATTGCATTCACACGTAATTCATATTGATACTCCGAATCATTCAATGGTTTTTCATTTATTTGGAACGCCCATACAGGAATCAGTGTTTTTCCATCTTTCATATGGTCTACTATCAGTTCTGCCGAAATCACTTCCCGATCCGCTCCATCCACAATACCTTCAAAATATTCAATCACAGATTGCATAACTGCATCAAAGTTCAATAAAGATTCACTTTCATTCATTGATGTATAATCATACAAGTTTTGTATATAGCAAAAGATAATTCCTTTTTTATTATACATAACTGTGATTTGTGCATTTAAATCCTGTGCACTTTCCTGCCAAAAGGAATTACCCTGAAAATCACGAAGCCCAGAATACACATGATGAAAATAGAACAAATAGGTATCATTTTCTTCCGACCAATCCGTCTTATACTCCTCTTCCTGCTGATTTCCATCCATATCTATATGTTCTTCCTGTTGCTGCAAAATTTCATGATCCAAATAATACGTTTCACATGTAAAATCTTTTTTTAAATCTATGCCACACGAATCCATGATTTCATATATTTCCTGCTTTGCAGCTTCTTCAGAAGCAAACGTAAATTCTTTCGAATCCGTATATTCTGACAAATTATAATCTGAATAAAACCTGTCCGTTTTCAAACATGCATTCAATTCCAGATATTCCAAATCCGTATAGGTACAGGAATCCAATCCCCATGTAAAAAAAGATTCACTGACGCCATCCGACACCGCATTACTTGATATCATTTGTGCCTCCGCATCCAATGTATTGCTACCATCATCCGGCATAAACACTCTGCCTACTTTTTCATAATCCAACGAACATTCCGTCGCGGTTCCATTCTTCCAGCTTACTTCCTGAGGTGTTATTTCTTGTAAATCAATACGTAAATGTTCCGAACTATATCGATACTGTTGCGGGAATGTCTGCGTTTGTATATTATCAGCTTCTGTTTTCCCATTATTATTTCCTGAACAGGAAGTCACCACGCATGTTATAAACAGCATGCACATAACAACCAATTTCTTTTTCATAAAGCCAGTTACCTCCATCATACAAATAAAGCGATTTGAGACGTTTTATTTTGTTCCAAACCGCTTTATATTTCACTCAAAATTTATGGACAATAATTTCCTTTTCCGTGAACATTTGCATAATTCATAGGTGCGGAAGCATATACATAATATTGATGTCCACGTTTTGCTTCTACCAAATCATAATTATGGCTTTTTGTAGTACCCAAAGGATGACCAGGGTACGTCAACGCTGTAGACACCCTTACGTGATCGCTAGAGTATGATGTAAAGTTTAATGATGGACCATTGGTTAATGACGTTAATTTTATATAAAATTTCTGGTCATTATCTCCTTTAGCCTCTTTTCTTGAATAAGGATCCTTTGATGCTACCCCTGAAATATTAGATGCCGTAACATCTAACGAAATATTCCCAGCTCGAGCAACTCCACTTCCCAAACATCCAAATATAGCAAATGCTAATGCTATTTTTGATATTATCTTTCCCATAATTCATTACCTCCTCTACTGTACTTTTCCACTTTTCTTCAATACTTCTTCCAGTCCCTCTGGCTCTTCTGGTTCATACCAGTTTCCACGACAGCATTCCGGTGCAATAGCTGCTACACCAATCGCGAATGCGCATAGCTTTCCACTATGCCTGACAAGAAATTCCAGTACTTTTTTCATGCTCTTTTCCCTCCTGTAAATAATTATTTAAGTTTCTTATTAAACCCATTTTTATCCTATCATACGCACAGATGCTTCTTTCATTTTTTCTGCGAATGGTCAAAAACGGGGGGGTAAAGTGCATTTCACCCCCCGTTTTTGACCATTTACGGGAAATTATATATTACCAATTGTTCTATGTTATGATGCTTATATGGAGGTAAATCGAATGAAAATTACAGAAACGCTCAGCGTAAAAATCACGGATATATTTATCGATAATCACGTTCTACCGTTTCAGCAACGGGCAGCTTACATATACTGCTTTGACTTCTGTTTCGACTTATTCCTATATAATCTCAGCCTTCTGATTCTTGGAATCTTTTTCCATCATGGATGGCTGGCACTTGTCTACGTTTTTACAATGTCTCCACTCAAGATGCTTGCCGGAGGCATGCATGCATCTTCGCGCGGCATATGTGATATTATTTCTTATCTCACCTTCTGTATTGGAATAATTGTCACGATCTATCTGCCAATCCCTGCAATCCAGACATTTCCAGCCTTCTGGTGTTTCTGTGTATTGCTGATTACCATCATCATCCTTGCACCTGTAGATACAAAAAGCCATCGCCTGACTCAAAAGAAGAAACGTCGATTGAAATGCCTGACTGCAATATATTCGATAATGCTACTAAGCTTGTACCTTATATTTTTTAACTTTTTTAGATTTGATTCTATCCAGATTATGTTCTTTTGTGTTATCGTAATATGGATAAACCAATTATTGGGGCGAATCAGCAAAGGGGGTTCTCAATGAAACTGAACATTGCAATCTGTGACGATGACGAAGCAGCAATTGAATATTTAAAATCCTGTATCACACATTTTTATTTTGCGTTTGATGTGGAGGTTTCTATCTCAACATTTACAAGCGGAAGAGCATTCTTAGATTCCTATACAGAAAAAGGACAATATCAGTTAATTTTCATGGATGTAGAAATGCCGGAGCTAAACGGTTTGGATACCGCAAGCATCCTGCGTTCCACCATCGACCGTTATGCCTTGCTCGTGTTCGTGAGCAATTATCCGGAATACATGCAAAAAAGCTTTACCGTCCGGGCATTTTACTATCTGACGAAGCCGTACACCACAGAGGATGTCGAAGAAGTACTGCAAAATGTGATAAACGAAATCGAACAAAGTCATACGATCTATTCCATCGTTTCTACCACAGAAGGGGAGATGACGATCTATATTCAAGATCTTCTCTATATCGAGGTTGAAAATAGTGATGCACAGACATTACTATTTCATCTTACGAACCGCACGATCTCTGTACGTGGAACGCTTTCATACTGGAAGGAAACGCTTGCCTCCCGGCACTTTTACAAATGTTATCGCAGTATCCTGCTGAATCTGAAGCATGTACATTATTTTGAGAACAAAGATGTACTATTGGATAACGGAGAACGCCTCCCCCTGAGCAGAAATGCCAGACGGGAGCTGCTTTCCATCTACATGAATCACATTGTAGAATTAAATGATTTAGATTAGGGGGAGAACTATGTATTACGCGATTGAAGCACTTACCTATCTCTTTGATATGGTCATAATTATCATCTATATGAACGGCATCTTCCATAAGGAAAACCGCCGCACAGCCTATCCACTCTATATTGCGTGCTTCCTTATTATGGAGGTTCTTATCTATGTAAACCAGACTCTGTGCACCGGACTGCCATCCAAGCAATTTACAATAGCCACAAACATGGTTAGTCTGCTTACGACCTTTGCCCTGACCTTCCTATACAGGACGCGCTTGTCAAACCGCATATTTGTATCCATTTCCTTCCAGATTCTTGCTCTGCTTGGTGAAAGCTTTTTCCTGTTTCTGGTGAAAATAATAAACCCGGCAGTTATAGAGCTCCCTCTCCGCCAGCTTTCGATCCTCATGAATCTCGGTTCCAAGATCATGCTGTTCCTGTTGATTCTGGTTGTGATTTTCTACTGGAACCGACACATAAAATATCACGATTATAAATACAACCTGTTATTATTTACGACGCCCGTGCTTTCTCTGGTAATTACCCTTTGTATTCCTGTCCGCAGCAATTACCAGTCAAACAATGCGTACTATATGATCATCGCCTATTTTGCGATTGCCCTGTTAAATATATTGAATTATTGTCTGTTGGATAATTGTTTTAAGATGGAGCAGATCAAGGACGAAAACCTTTCTATGCGCAGACAGATTGATTTTCAGCAGGAAAAATATTTCCAATTGGGAACCGCCTACAAGAAAACCCGCAGCATCGTACACGATATGAAGAACCATTATTTTGCAATCTCCGAGATGCTCAAGCAACAACAGACGGAGCAGTTAGATGCATATCTTCACTCTGCGATCAACGACATAGAAGCGAATTATATCAGTGTCAACAGCGGCAACCTTGTATTGGATGCCTTCATCAGCAGCTTCGAGATGCTCGCAAAAGAGAAGCAATTTGCCTTTTCCCAAAAGATTACATTGCAACCAACTCAGATTCCGGTCTCGGACTATGACCTGTGTACGATCGTCGGAAATATGCTGGATAACGCATCCGAAGCGGTCTGTAAATCCAGAAATCCGAACCGATATGTGCATTTCAATGTATGTATCTCTGAAAATAATACGTTTGTTATACATATGCGCAACACCTGTCTGCCGGAAGACCAAATAAAAAAGTACCCGGATCACCGAATGGATCACGGGTACGGTCTGGCAAATATAAAGATCATCACGGAAAAATATCATGGTTACATGCGGAGTCAATATATCGAGGATTCCTTTGAAACCATGATCGTTATTCCGATTCTTAACAGAAAACGATATTTTTAACGTTCCTCCTTAATCATAAGCAGACATCCGGCAAGCAACAGGACACAGGATATCCAGATTGCATGCACGCCGATCTGCATTGAGCAGATTCCACCGGCACCGGCACCGACTGCAAAGATCAATATGATTCCATAGTAATGCAGTGCCTTGCGAAGTGCCCCCTTCTGGTGCTCCCGGATATAGACGGACAGGCTCTCGGTTCCGCTTCTTAAGTTTCCGATACACATCGTGCTCGCATAGCCATAGCCATTTACCTTCCGGAACGTCTGAACCTGCATCGCACAGGCAAACGACACGAGCATCGTCGCCGCCATGTTGAACTTCTGCGGCATAAAACCAACCGCTAATAAAATCAATATCTCAATCAAAACAACGATCTGCCGCCAGTGGATCTTTCTCGCATTCTTATAAGTATGTCCAATCCGTTCTGCCACGAGTACACCAAATGCAAACGCAAGCACCGGGAACAAGTAGTGCAGCGCGCGCATCCAGTTTCCTTCCATCAGATGCTGGCTCATCAGCACAACATTTCCGGTCTGTGCATTCGAGAATACGCCATTTCGCACATTGTATGTGTACGCATCCTGAAATCCCCCTGACAACGCCAGAATCGCACTTAATAAGAATGTCTCCGACGTCTGAATCTTTGCATGTCTTGATAATGTCTCCATCGTAGTTACCTCTATATATTTCTCTTTTCAAAATATGCAAGTTGTAAACAAATCTTTTGCAACTTCGTTACAGTTATGATACAACTTCGATGCAATAATACACTATACTGCAAGCAGATACAAGAGTGAAATATCTAAACTTACTTCAATCCGCGTTTGTTTTTAAAGGAGGAATGGCGATGACAACCTTAAATATTCGGATTCGTGCTTTGGAACACAATATCGAGATCATCAAATCTCTGGCTGCTGACGCACAGATCATAGCCGTATTAAAGGGGAACGCATACGGCTTGGGGCTGTGCAAATTTGCGACATTCTTACAGGCACGCGGAATCCGACATTTCGCAGTCACGGAGCTTGCGGATGCCATCGAACTTCGAGAGAAAGGAATCTTCGGGGAGATTCTGCTTCTGACACCACTTTATCATCCAGAAGATATTACACGCGCAATCAAACACGACATCACACTCAGTATCACAAGCGTTTCATGCGGGCAGATCTTGGAGGATACTGCCGCACGCTTAAATCATTTTTGCGCCCATGCGCATCTGTGCATCGATACAGGCTTTGGGCGTTATGGTTTCTTATGCAGCAAAACCTCGCAGATTGGCGACATCATCAACACTGTACATGCCATGACGCACGTGCAGGTCACAGGAATCTATTCCCATTTCTACGCCGCATGTTGCAAGAATGAGCGATTTGTCAAAAAGCAGTTTGAGGATTTTAACAACCTTTGCACTACTCTGACGGACGCAGGGATTCCACTTGGGATACGTCATATCTCCTCCTCTTCCTCCCTCGTCCGTTTTCCGTATATGAATCTGGATGCGGTCCGTATTGGTTCCGCATTTCTCGGTCGTCTCGCCGTTTCCAATTCCTGTGGATTTGAAAATGTCTGCGACTTGACAGCAAGTGTGGACGACGTATATGAGCTTCCTGCTGGACACAACATCGGCTACGGCAAAACCTGCCGTCTGACCAAAGCTTCTACAACGGCTGTCGTATCAGCTGGATATTTTCACGGACTTGGTATGACACGCGAGGCTGCTCCGAAACATCCCTCGCCGCTTCGTCTGCTTCGCCTGTGCAAGCATGCCTGCTTCCAGAAAAAACAAACGGCAGAGTTTGAAGGTCAAACCCTGCCAGTTCTTGGTCAGATCAGTATGAATTCATGTATCTTAGATGTGTCCAAAGCTCCCGTCTCTATCGGGGACTCTGTGACATTCCGGATCAATCCGCTCTTTGTGAATTCCGCAGTTCCACGGGTGTACTGCTAGATTATATAGAAAGATCAATCGATCCATCAAACTTATTGATTTTCACGCCATTTACAAGTAAGTCATCGCTGATTTCGATTACGATACAATTTTTACCGTCGATCTTGCGTACCTCAATTGCATCCGTCTGTTCAACCGGAAGAGATACCTCCGTCTTGCCAGACTTGATCTTCAGCTTATTGCTTCCCTCAAACACATTGCTTAACAGCACTTTTCCGTTCTCTTCGGTTGCCTCATCGAAGGTCTTCGTGAACGCCTGAATCTCCTCTTCTTCAAATCCGCTTTCCTCTAAGATACGTGCCGTTTCTTTCTTATCAACCACAACTTCCTCTGGGCTGTCCTTTAACTCCATCTCATGCTCCCGCATGTTCGAGTAGATTGCTTTCGCCTTATCAAATGTCATCTCCTCCACGGCTTCGATCGCATTGATAAACATCTCGTTCTGCTTACCGGCGGTCGCCGGAATCTCACAGCCAAACACATCCATAAGCAGACTGTCATTTAACTCAGATGGTTTCTTCGTATAGTAAAGTGCCGCATGTACATCACTCATGCGTTCATTAAATGCCGGGAATAAGAATCCGTTCATCGGCAGCTCGACCATCATATTCCGCATCGCATTCTCCAGACTGTTATCGACCGGGTTGTACATCAGCCCTGCCTTCGATGGTTTGAGTGGACAAAGTAATGTCAGGTTGAACTTGTACACGACATCGGATGCATCCTCCATCTCGATTCCGTCCGCGGTCTTTCCCGGTACATCGTAGACACCATACACCAGCATAATATAATAATTATCCACATACGCATACGAATCGCGTATCTTCTCAAAATATGCCTGCAGCACCTGTGGATCTTTCAGTTCACTGTTTAACACCTGCATGAGTGTATCACGGTTTGGCACTGTAATTCCATTTTCTGTACGAAACACAAGATTCAGCAGATTCTTACCGATCCGCCCGGACAAGCCCTTCTTGATCAGGTCAAAATATTTGTGCTGCTCTTCCTCCTGCAAAACAAGGAATTTGCCTTGCTCCAAGATATGCATCTCTTTATTCGCATCGACATAGCATCCGGCAAGCCCGTGAATGCAGCAGTCGTTCTTCGTCATAATCTTCTTGATCTCAGTTACTTCGTTCTGTATCATGTTCTATCTCCTAACTCTGATTTGTTCCTCATCCAAGTTAAACCACAATGGGCTGTTTTCACCACATACCAAAAGAAAAGGCACTGCCAAATCACGAGCAGTGCCTTTTTTCTTTCGCAGCTTTACACTGATTCTACTTTAACCTGATAATGATAGCATAAAATCACCGGAATTTATACCATATATTTACTTTATTTCACAAAATCCGTTATATTTCGAGCCACATAGACACCGCTGGCAGATGCATGTGACAACGAATGCGTGATTCCACTGCCATCTCCGATAATATATAGTCCCTTATGACGTGTCTCCAGTTTCTCATCCACATCAACTTCCATATTGTAGAATTTGACTTCCACGCCATAGAGCAGTGTGTCCTCATTTGCTGTACCCGGTGCAATCTTGTCAAGCGCATAGATCATCTCGATAATGCCATCTAAGATACGCTTTGGAAGCACCAGACTCAGGTCTCCCGGTGTTGCACTGAGCGTCGGTGTGACAAACGCCTCATCAATCCGACTCTGTGTCGAGCGCCTGCCTCGGATCAGATCACCAAACCGTTGTACAATAACACCGCCACCAAGCATATTGCTAAGTCTGGCAATACTCTCACCATACCCATTTGAATCCTTGAACGGCTCTGAAAAATGTTTTGCCACAAGCAATGCAAAATTTGTATTCTCCGTCTGCTTCTCCGGATCTTCATAGCTGTGACCATTTACAGTGATGATGCCATTTGTATTTTCATTTACAACAGCCCCCTTCGGATTCATACAGAAGGTACGCACGCGGTCGCCGTATTTCTCAGTCCGGTACACAATCTTGCTCTCGTAAAGCTCATCGGTCAGATGCGCAAATACAACTGCTGGAAGCTCCACGCGCACACCAATATCCACACGATTTGATTTCGTTGGAATCTCCAGATCATCGCAAATCTTCTCCATCCATTTGCTTCCGCTTCGTCCAACCGATATGATGCAATTCTCACATGTATAGGATGCATCCTTGCAGACAACCGTGTAGCCGCCCGCCGCTTCTGCGACAACCGAATTCACTGGTGTATCGAAGAAAAACTCCACCTTATCCTTCAGATATGCATACAGATTTCCAAGCACGACATAATTGATATCCGTCCCCAGATGACGTACAGATGCATCAAGCAGATGCAGATCATTCTGAATGCATACCGTCTTGAACCGTGTACCCGCCGTCGAATAGAGCTTCGTGCCCTCGCCACCATAACGCATATTGATCTCATCAACATATTTCATCAGTTCGAGCGATTGTTTCTTGCCAATATACTCATAAAGCGTACCGCCAAAATCATTTGTAATATTATATTTTCCATCCGAAAATGCGCCTGCACCACCAAACCCGCTCATGATTGAGCAGCTCTTACAGCCGATACAGCTTTTCACCTTATCTCCATCAATCGGGCAATGCCGTTTGTCCAATGCATGTCCTGCTTCAAACACAGCAATCTTTAAATCTGGATTTTTCTGTACCAGTTCATACGTAGAGAAAATACCGCCCGGTCCTGCACCAATTACAATCACATCATACTTCATAAATAACCTCCCAAAATCAAAACATAAAAAAAGACCACGAAACAATTGTTTTCGTAGTCAACTCTTTACGGTAGCTGGTAGAAACGTTCAACCATATTATGAACATATACGCCTATTTGATTCATAGATTTAATTTATTCTATCATAATAAATAGGAATACACAATCGTTTTTTCTCTCTTTTTATAGCCTCTTTATAAATTTTTTCCTGCAATTCGCGAAATTTAATTCTTGACAAATGTCGATAAAACTGTATAATGATACATGTGTCTTACGGACACACCCAATTATAGGGGATTGGTCAAATGGTATGATAGGGGTCTCCAAAACCTTTGGCGGGAGTTCGATTCTCTCATCCCCTGCTTGTGAAAAAACCTTGAAACATTGTGTTTCAAGGTTTTTTGTTTATAACATTTTACTGCATGCATCCAGAACATCAATCAGTTAGTTCAGTTTTCCATCATCCCCACGTTTCGCTGTGTCCAGATAGCGTGTTGAATTGAATGCACGCATTGTATTGTGTATTGAGCTACTGCATATCATAAAACTTCATCGTCTCCCGGTCACGATATTCATGTTTCTCATAGTATCCGATTAATTTCTGCGCACTGTCCCGCAAAGCCACCATGTATACATCCTTGTTCTGCTTTGCATTGTAACTGGTATATACAATATTGTGACTTACATCTGCTGCAAACCAATCAACCACCTGTTGAATCCTCTTGTTCGATTCCGGATTGTGACAGGCAAGCAGACTTTTCCCTATGAGTGCCTCGCCACCACGCTTTGCATAATTTTTAATTGCTGCAGGGTTCATGTAAATAATTTCATGCTGTAAGTTACAGATTACAACCGATACACGTTCCTGATCAATAATACTTTTAAAATATGCGTTTAATTCTTTCATAACGTTCACTTTCCTTTTTTATCTTTTTGGCACATACGCGTGCTTCATTGTAAATTCCAAGTTTTCCCTTTTAACACCAGCTTCTCGAATGATTCTGCAAATCTTATATCATCTTCCTCGGTTCTTTTCCTTGGACCTTTCAAATGATTCTTCCCGGAACTGCGCCGTGCTTTCTTATTCAAATGCCGCTCCATCAGCATCTGGTCAATGTTCGCGTCTGTGTACCATTTCCCAGACTGATGGATCGCATACGCACCTTTCCCAAGTGCCATCGCCGCCACACCATAATCCTGCGACACAACGATATCGCCCTTATGGCAAAGACTAATCAGCTTGTAGTCCACTGCATCCGCGCCGGCACCAACCACGATCACCTCGCTATAATCAGAATTCAAGACGTGATTCGTGTCGCAAAGCAGCGTCGTCCGGATATGATATTTTTCTGCGATTTCCTCCACGATACGCACGACCGGGCAGGCATCGGCATCTACAAATATTTGCATGATCTATTTCCTCTTACTATGCAACCGTTGCCCCAAATGGCATCAGCGATAATTTCGCGAGCTTGAAAAATTGCTTTCCGAATGGAATACCTATAATCGTAATGCACAAGATGCATCCCCAGACTACATCTGCAATCGCCATCGGAATCCCCGTCAAGAGCAGCCAGAATATATTCGCGATAAGACTCATCGCCCCTCCACCATATGTAACTTCCTTGCCAAACGGGAAGAATGCAAGCCCAGCGAATTTAAAGCACTGTAAGCCAATTGGAATTCCTATGATCGTAATACACCAGCCGATTCCCGCAATCACCCACGAAAGCCCGGCTGCAAAGCCGCCAAATATAAACCATAAAATATTTCCAAGTATACCCATGTTTTTGTTTTCTCCCCTAGTATTTTTATTCTTTGTTCTTGTGGTTCGCTTCCAGACTATATTGGCTTACCACGGTGCATTCATACAATAAAACAGCACCACAATCTGTGTCACGATCATCATCGGCAGTCCCACCGCAAAATAATTCTTCTGTGTCTTGTGATGAAATAAGTACATCGCAATTATACCACCGATCGCACCGCCAGCAAATGAAAATCCTAGCAAAGTCGCCACCGGGATTCTCCATTTCCCCTTGATTGCCGCATACTTGTCGATGCCAAATAAAATGAACGTTACGAGATTGACGACGCCCAGATATAATAGCAGAATCTTCCTCTGGCTCATGTATCTTACAAAGTTAAATGTCATCTTGTCTGCCACATAGCCTTTTGCGAATAAGAATATCACAATGGCAATCACCAAGGTACAGGCGAGCGTGACATGCAGCATCGCATTTGATTTGGTTGTTTTTTCATGTAGTTTCATAGTATTTATGCCTTTTCTTATGCTGCCGCGTTCGCATTAATTTCGTCAATCACCTTTCGTATCCCCATCCATACATTTAAGTCTGTGAATATCTCTACTACACTTCCTTTATCCGTAAATGGAGATTCTTGTAGTACCGACATATCTTTCATCATTCCATTATGTACAATATACTCAACAATCTGATTCACAAAATAAATCTGCCTTTCATCCAGACTCGTATCGGTAAGATATTCAGAAAATGCCTCCTTTGCCGCATTCATATCCAATCCTACAATTTCACGCACAAACTCACCGAGCGGTTTCGTTCCATATTCGTACTCATAATCTTGCTTTGTTCCAACTTCTTTCCACAAAATTTCTTCCAAACTCTGAACATCTACACTCGTCAATGGCTGATTCGTTTTAAGTTTTGCAATCGCTATATTATCTTGATGGTTACGTACATAATACTCCGCTTTTGCTTTATAATTTTTCAATTCATCATTGTCAAGTTCTGCATCATTCCAATCCATTGACAACAATTCATCCGTAAAATTTGTTATATATCTTACGACATTATCATTTGGAATATATTTCATCAATCCACGCAGCTTCTTGCGGATTTCTTCAAACTCATTAATTCCACCATTCTCCACATAATCTGTATGTAAGATTTTATTTATCAATACCTCCTGCGCCTGAATCTCCGGAATATTGGCTATACTTGCGACACGCTCCACCCGCTTAAACAAGTCACTTCTGGCTTTTGAATATTTCTTTCCTGCTAAATAAGCGAGTTCAATTCCATACATCAGGGCATCAAACCGAACAGCACTTGCTTCATCTCCATCCGGCTGTATCAATGGAGCGACTTCCTCTCGAACAAGTAATGTATCTTCGTATGAAAGTGCCTGATAGCTCTTTTCAGAAGAATACAGGTCAACATACTTCAGATGCTGACGTACAGCAAAATTATCGCGCGGCAATTCCTGTACTTTCTCACTCATTTGTCGAACCAGTGATTCTCGGAACGCCCGCAAATGATCTGCTTGATATACTATATCCTGTAATTTATATGCCATATCAAATTGCAAATTGAATATTGCTCCTTGCAATGCAAGCATGTTTGCTGTTGCTTTTCCTTTATGCAATCTGAAAAACTCAAAATTACCACAAAAATCAAAAATATAAAACTTCTGCTTATCTTCTCCATCCAACAGCCCTGGGCATAATCGCGTTCCTCGTCCAATCATCTGCCAGAATTTTGCCTTACTCATAACCTTTTTGAAGAACACCAGATTCAACACCTCCGGAACGTCGATACCAGTATCCAGCATATCTACCGAGATTGCAATCTGAGGCATTTTCTTTGGATCTGAGAACTCATCAATTGCACTTTGGGCATATGTCATATAATTGTCAATAACCTTTGCATAATCGGGCAAATGTGGATATTCCTTATGAAATACTTCCAATATCCGTTCTGCATGATAATGATTTTTTGCAAAAATAATTGTCTTTCCAATCTTCTGACCATAGTCAATTTTTAATCCATTTGTCATTAAAATATTAAGTACCTGCTTAATTGTATCTTCATTAAAAATCCATTCGTTTAATGCTGCTGCACCTATTGATTCCGGTATTTCTCCGTTTTCGTCTTCGAAAGTCGCCTCATAAGCTTCCTTGTCCTCTTCTGATAATTCATCATACACAATGCCCTGGGTGATGAATTTCAACTGCGATTCAACCGATACGTAATCGACCAGATATCCATCCTTCACCGCTTGAGCCAAATCATATCCATAGGTTGGAACACCATTTTCCAATTCAAATATTCCATATGTATTTTTATCAATCTCATCCTTCGGTGTTGCGGTTAATCCAACTAAAGGAGCATCAAAATAAGTAAAAATATTTTGGTATTTGTTATAAATTGAACGATGTGCCTCATCGCAAATTACCAGATCAAAATGCCCACATGTAAATAATTTTCCCTGATCGTCATTCACTGTATCAATACAATTCATCATGGTTTGATACGTTGAGAATACACAATGTGCATTATAATTATCCTTTTCCTCCACAAGATTCGTACAAGAAAGATTCGGAAGCAGATTCACGAAATTACGCTTTGCTTGTGTAACAAGTGAATTTCTATCTGCCAGGAACAAAATATTTTTGACCCATCCATGATCTAATAACACCTTACAAAGCGCAATGATCGTTCTTGTTTTTCCAGATCCCGTTGCCATTACAAGCAACGCCTTTCTACGATTCTTCTCGTCAAAGCTATTGCAGACAGCTTTCACTGCCGCCTCCTGATAATAACGTCCTGCGATGCTTTTATCCACAGTTATATGGTTCAATCTTGTGCGCATAGCAAGTAAATTAAACCACTTTTCCAAATCCCGTTTCGAATAAATCATGGAACACTTTCGTTCCGGATATTGTCCATCAATAATATGTGTTTCAAACCCGTTCGTCAGGAAAATAACCGGTCTGCGATGATATTGCTTTTCCAGGATATCCGCATATAATTTTGCCTGTTGTCTGCCCTTGGAAACATCTACACATGTACGTTTTGCCTCAATTACAGCTAACGGTCGCTGCATATCATCATAAAGGACATAATCTGCACGACCATTTCCCGACTTACTTGGCATTCCAGAAAGTTCCACTTCGTTTATCCAGTCTTCTCCCTCTTTCCAACCAGCATCTACAAGCATGGAATCGATGTAAAGCTTCCTCGTTTTATACTCAGACAAATCCAGTGGTTTCGGTACATATGTCGGTTGATTTTCCTGTCTTCGCTTCGATAATTCTTCTTTCAAAGAAGCATTCTCCGCAATTAATTTCTTCAAATCAACTTCTTGCAGGGCTATCTCTTCCCGCTCGGATTTCTCTTTTTTCTCTGCTTCCTTAGATGCCTTTATCTTGTCAATTCTGGCGGTAATTACACCTTTATCAAATGTACGTTCTTTATATTCATCTGCATAACAACAAGCTACATAATCCAGGAAAATAAACAAATTCTCAAGACATAGCATTGCTTCATCTCTGCCAAGCTTTTTGTTACTATGCGCCACATTATTTCCCGATCTGCGAATATAATCCATACGTTTCAGCAAATCTGCGCTTACCAACTGTCTGAAATCTTCTGCATTCATCAAGCTTTGCAAATTATCCTGATATGGCATCTCCAAATCTTTATCCACGGAATACATCCATTTTATGGCGAATTCCATTGCGCGACGGCTATTGATAATACTGGATTCCGGATCCATCAGAATGATCTTCTCTGCTGTAATAGCCACATCCGCAAATGCAGAAAATTTTGATTCTTTTTTCAAATAGTCAAAGTTTGTAATCATACAACAGCCTCCTTTCAGGTGTATGGTTATTTGATACATGATTTTCACTTTATTATCTCAACAACTTTTGATTTGTCGACTTGTTCTAAAAATAATACATACTCCTGTTGGAGTTCAATTGATGGTACAATTAGTTTTCTTTGTTTCAATGAATTAAACTCTATGTTATCCGCAGTAACCGCTCTAACACCCGTCAAGATATCCTTTTCATGCATTTTAAACTGAACCGCTAAAAATCTCGTAAGTATTCGTTCACTTGGTATAAACACCTTTAAATCTTGATTAACTGTTATTGGAACAGCATTTATCGCAACTGGCAAAGTATGCTTTAATATACCACTTCTAATGACCATAATCACAGAATTCACAGGAACCATTCTTGCAGTACTATTCTCTACACCCATTTGGTTAATCTTTATCTGACTGTCAGTCAATATATCTGTTTTCATATCCTTTGAAGAGACCCATGGTATATCACCATCTTTATAATATTCAGGATGAACTTTTGAGGGTGTCCCGCCACCATATATTTCTTTACACAAATTATCAACTGTATCAGTTATCCACCCTTTTTCATTCAAAACCGAGTTCCCGAACATCTCGACAAATCGGGCTTTGATGAGATCATCTAATAAAAATAATTCATTTTCTCTGTTTTCTAAAGCCAACATCATTTTATCAAGAACATCAACTATTACACGTTGCTCTTCTATTGGACAAATATCAATCTCTATTTCAGATAAAATAGCCTTATTTAAAGTCTTTCCCATTACCGCTTCATTACTACCTTCGTCCCAATTTTTAAATTTAAACATATACAATATATATTCTGGTAAGACCTCCACAACATGCTTATCAAGAAAAGCCATAATCGCTTCATTTGAATACATATCCTCAGCAGTAATCGCAGTTTTTCCAATAGATAATTTAAAACTCATTACAACAGTATTTGCAGGAATAACTTTTATTCCACTTTTTTGAATTGCGTTCTCAGAAAGATATTCTTTGGTTTCTGATATGTATTTACCTGTCCTGGTTAAATCAGCTATTGATATCCATTTGTGGTCTTCTGTATTCCAATATTCTGAATTATTGCGAGACGGCGTCTTCCCAATCTGCAAATCGAATATATCTTTTAATTTATATCTCATCCTTATCATCCCACCAAATCCGAATTTGCATATCACGCAATATACTTCTGATGGGATGATTTCACATTATTCTGGTTTACCATTGCATACTGCATGGTAGTATCTATTTGCGAATGTCCAAGTATTTTCTGTACCTGCTCTATCGGCATACCTTTGTCGATAGCTCTCGTTGCCATTGTTCTTCGAAATTTATGCGGATGTATTTTTTCCAAATTTAGTTTCCGTCCAAGCTCTCTTAATCTTATTTCAACTCCGCTAATTTTCAAACGATCATATGGTGCATCCAAAGTTACAAATAATGCAACATTATTATCCCTACGTGTAGCTATATATTTTTTTAAGTGAACCTTTGCCTTTGCGTCAAAATATACCCGTCTTTCCTTATCCCCTTTACCATAGACCACACATTCTCGTCCTTCCAAATCTATATCGTCAATATTCAAATTTACCAATTCACCAACTCGTATGCCAGTGGAATATAACAAATCTATAATTGCAAGGTCACGTATTTCTCTACAATTATCGCGAAGTTTTTCTATCCCCTCATCCGATATCGTGTTCTTTACAACTTTCTTAGTTTTTATCTTGTGAATTCTCTTCATCGGACTTTTCAATATATAATCTTCCTCTTCAAGCCAAGAGAAAAAGCTTGAAATATTCCTTCGGACATTATCTATCGTCACATTTGAACAATTATTTCTTTTTTGATACTCTGCTAAATAAACACGAATTTCCTCTGTCGTTATCTTTCGTACTGCGGTTTCAATCTGTGTAAACATGTGTTCAATCGTCACTCGGTAATATTGTATCGTCCGATCTGAACACCCTTCCACGCGCTTCGCAGCTAGAAACATATCTAAAAATTCATCATTGGAAATATTCGAATGCTCTACTTCATTCTCTGCAAATGTTTTCAATATCACTTCCTGTAATTTTTTCATCTGTGCAATAGACAAGAACTCTGACATTTCATTCAGTACTTTTACTATTTTTTCATCCATGCTAATATCTCCTTTTGTCGATACCAGCATCATCCAACCATTTTTCTTATATTCTTTCCACTGCATTAATGCATTCTTGATAGAATATTGATTTACATTATTATCATGATTTTTTTATAAGTTATTTTAGCCAAAATATTTTTGCATTAAACTATCAAATAACATCTGTGTCTCATCCAACGCCTTCTGTACTGCAACTTTTGATTTGTCGACTTGTTTAATAAACTCAACGAATTTATCCTGCTTATCTTTTACAGGCACAATAACCTTTAATTCACTAAGTGTTTTAAGGTTAATATTTTTCTGTGCCGACTCAGGAGCTTGCGATTCAAGTATTGCCTGAAAAAACGAAAACCAATAATGAATAAATATATTGTTTGTCTTTTCATTAGCATTAAATCCAACAATACTATCCGGAAAACAAGCATCAAATTTCAGTATTGATGTTTTTGCAATATTGGCAGCAATCGTAATGCAAAGAGTGCCGTTATCCCACATCTTACTCTGTTTCAATCCTAGTTCAGAATATGTACTACTATATGATGTAATATACAAGCCTGCATTTGCAACATCCCCCGTTTGAATCAAAGGATAATCGCCGCCTAATAATTTAGGATCATTTCTAGGTCTATGTTTTGATATACCACGTCCAAATTCACCAAGTTCTGGTAATGTTGATTCAGGTAAACCATTAGAGTTTGATACTGGATCACCAAACATCTCGACAAATCGGGCCTTGATGAGGTCATCCAGCAACTGTAATTCTTGTTTTCTTACCTCAATAATTTGCTCTAGTACATCAAACTGACCACATATCTTATCCTGTTCTTGAACACTCGGATATGATATTGTCATTTTTAGAATATCTTTCATACATGGATGTTTCAAACTGGCACCTCTATAATAAGATGCTATTTCATGAATATTACCTCTCATAAAGTAATATAGATATTTATTTGTCAATTTATCAATATCTTTGCTTGTAGCAATTCTATTATCACCAGTTACAAACTTTCCTTTATGATATTTTACAGTAGGAATACCTCCCCAAGGTATAGATATGATTTCCCCTTCACTCAATCTATCTCCAGCAAGTTCCTCAGTTGTAAAGCCTACATCTTTACCAGTATAAAGAATTCTAACATCTCCATCATCGACTCTTAACGAATCCAACTCATCCGAAAGCAAATACTTGTACTTTATAGTTTTGGGTTGCCACTTCTTGTCAACATTATTAAATTTTTTGTCCCATATAGTTACTTGCCACAACGGTATATCTTTTGCTATATATCTCATCTCCATCATCCCACCAAATCCGAATTTGTGGTTTCCTTTCCTTTTTTTACAATTCATAAACAGTATGATTCAAAATTCTTGACATATACTATTCATATGTTATATTTACACTAGCCAACTTGTGATGGACAAAAGCTGGGTTCCCGAATGGGAGTAGGCATATTTATATATGCTTAGAATCCTTTGCTCCTGGGGTTGGCTTTTTGTTTCCTCTACTCCTTCAACAACTTCTCCAACTCGTCCATTTCCTTGCGTATTTCTTCCTCTATACCGCGAATATTCGCCATAATTTCGGATGTCGACGGATATTCTACTGGTACATACTCAACTTCCTTGTATTTATTGATACTCAAGTCATACGCATTATCTACGATATCTTTTTTCGGTACCATAAACGATTTATCTGTACGTTTTCTATCTGCCTCTTTATCCAGATTTCTAAACCTTTCAATAATATCCGGAATATCATTTTCGGCAACCGGTGCACGTTTGTCATCCAGACTGAATCCATCCGCTGTCATATCATAGAACCATACCTGATCGGTTCCACCATGTTCAGTCTTTGTAAAAATCAAAATAGCCGTTGATACTCCTGCATATGGCTTAAATACCCCTGAAGGCATAGAGATTACTGCTTCCAGTCTCTGATTTTCTACGATTTCTTTCCGTATTGACTTGTGTGCCGTAGATCCACCAAATAAAACGCCATCCGGTACGATACATGCACATCTTCCCCCCATCTTCATAATTCGTAAGAATAATGCAAGGAACAGCAATTCCGTTTTTTTCGTCTTGCACACTTTCAAGAGATCACCCGATACTGACTCTGCATCCAAACTTCCCTTAAATGGCGGATTCGCCAATACAAGCGAGTACATATCCTTATCCGAATTTTGATCTGATAAACTATCTCGATATTCAATGAACGGATTATCAATACCATGCGTCATCATATTCATTGCCCCAATACGAAGCATCGTCCGATCCATATCATACCCATGAAACATCTGATTCATATAATGTTCTTTTTTCTTTTTATCAAAGAAGATTTCATCTCTTCGATTTTCTTTCAAATATTCGCCTGCAGCAACCAAGAATCCCGATGTACCACATGCCGGATCACATATTACTTCATCTGCGGTTGGATTCATCATTTCCACCATCATCCGAATAATATGTCTTGGTGTTCGAAACTGCCCGTTTCTGCCGGATTGTGCAATCTTTGACAACAAATATTCGTATACATCTCCCCGAACATCCGCTGTCTGAATCTCATTCATCATGCTATAGATTTCATCCAATGAATCTACAACTTTCGACAAAACCAATGGCGTCGGCAACTTAAATATTGCATCATCCATATACTTGGAATATGCACTGTTCTTATCACTATGCAAAGTTTTTATAAAAGGAAATACCCATTCCTGCATGATTGAATACATCCTATCTGCCGGAAAATCATGGAATACAGACCACTTTAATTGTGTCCCATCTATCGTTCTTTCGCCAATCTTTACTTCCTCTGCAAAGATACTTTGAAATGGTAATCCAAGCATAGCACTTTCCTTTGCCCGTGTATTATCTACATCATCCAAATCATGGATAAACATGAGATACGTAATCTGCTCAATAACCTCCAACGGATTTACCAATCCTCCGGCCGCAAATATATCCCACAAACCATCTATTTTGTTTTTCAACTCGCCTGTAATCATCCTTTTATTTCTCCAATCCTATGATTCATTATTCCATGTATATTTTGTATATCTTCCGCCACCTAACTTCAATACTTCACCCTTTTCAACAAGCTCCGCCAAAGCTCTTTGCACTGTCACCTGACTAATATCCGGACATTTGCGCATAATTTCTGTCTTCGTAATCGTTCCAATCGTACTTTTGATAATTTCGCGTATACGATCAGGTTTCGAAATTCCTTCTCTTGATAAAATTGCCACTCTTGATGAAAAATCTCGATATGCAGCGGCTACAATTCCCAGCATGTACTTCGTAAATGGTTCATAATCATTTTCTTCCTCATACCATCCATACGAACTTCGCTGTAAACTATCATAATAAAGTTCCTTTGTATCTGATATCAATTTTTCAATACTAATATACTTTCCAACGATATAACCTGCTCTATATAGCAAAAGCAACGTCAAAAGTCTGCTCATTCTTCCATTTCCATCCTTAAATGGATGAATACACAAGAAGTCAAGTACAAACATCGGAATCAATATAATCGGATCAATTTGCTGTGTTGCCATCGCAATATCAAATGCCTCACATAATCTTTCCATCGCCTCTGCTGTCTCCCATGCAGGCACAGGCTTGAAACGTACACGTTTTTCTCCATGTTCATTTTCTTCTTCAATTACGTTATCCGCTATTTTATACTTTCCGCCATAATCATAGCCCTCAAATTTATACATATCCCTATGCAATTGCAATATTATAGATGGTTTTACCGGAATATGATCGTGACTATCATGAATCGTATTTAGTACATCTCTATATCCCGCAATTTCCTTCTCATTTCTTGTCTGCGGCCTTGTCTTTTCATTTACAAGAGCCCGCAATCTTTCATCAGATGTATAAATACCCTCTATTTTATTGGACGCTTCCGTACTTTGAATCTTAGCTATCTCCCACAATTGTGTTAGCGCATCTGTCTTTGCTTCTACAAAAAGCTTTTGTTCCCCCTTAAACTCATGAATTTGTGCAATATAAGACACTATCTCCGGTGTTAAAAGTTTTTTCCACTTCTCTCGATAGTCGTATTGTCTCATTACATCACCTCAATAATATTCTGTTGACATAGTTTGAGTATATTGTTTAATTTTATCAAAGTCAAGTTTAATTTTATCATTTTTGTTTTTATGATAAAATTAAATTAATTTGATATAATTAAAAAGGGAACTTTTTGCAAATTTCTACAAAAGTTCCCTAAAAAATTAAATTCTTTCTCGTACCAACATTGTTGCATAACCCATAAGATTTTGTCCATTCCATTGCTTTGGTACCAATCTTTTTGGATCTTTCATTGACAATCCGATGCCCCAGATTCTGTCATTCACTGCTGCCTCTGCAAGGATCGCATTTCCAGTTGCTTTCAGCTTCTCTCCTAACTCCGGATTCTGTGAATATTTTGCCATAAGTCCTTCAAAAATGATAATCTGGCGAACGCCATTCCATACATTATCTATATAACCTGACACCTTTCGTCCCAGTTGCTTAATATCTGCGACATCATCTGTTGCAAGAATCTGCTTTGCGATTTCATTGTCTCCAAATACAACCGCTTTCTGATGCATCATATACTGCTCCATAGAAGTATATTTTACATCACCAACTGTAAAATCAGACAGATACCAATTACTTAAATATCCATTCTCTTCATCCGGATTGTGAAATGTTATTACCTTCATACCTTTATTCCTCTCTTTCTTTTTCCTGTTTTTTATTATAGTCACATATCTATCGATTGTCATGCCTCTTTTTGAATATTCGAATTGACAACCTTTATGTTTTGTTATACCATCGATACACAAGAAACGGGTTTTTACCGGGTAGGGCTTACGCCTGACAGGACTTGCTCGTTTCTTTTTTATTTTCCCACACCCCAACATTCCCCCTTGCATTTCCCCGTTTCCTGTGCTATAAAGTAAACAGTGTTTACCAAAGGAGTACAATTATGCGCGAGAGCACAAAAGCGACCAGAGCGACAATTTTACAAAGTGCGAAAGAGATTTTCTTGGAATGTGGCTATCAGGAAGCATCCATGCGAAAGATCGCTGCGCGGGCAGGCATTACGCCTGGTGCGATATACAAGCATTTTTCAGGGAAGGAAGAAATGTTCGGTGAGATATTCGCAGAGAGCGGAAATAAGCTGATGGCACTGAGTGAGTCCATGCTGGATATTGACTTTTCGGCGATGTCCGACGAGCAGCTGATGCAGGTATTCTATTCCCGCATATCCATCCGGACTTTCGAGCTGTTAGAGGACGATATGCAGCTCTTCCACATGCTGTTAAAGAACGATTCCGGCACCTATATCCGGAACTACCGCAAAGTTTATATCGCGCGATGCAACGAATTCGCAACGCGCTTTTATCATGAATTATATGTGCGTGGACTTGCAAAGAATCAACTATCTGAGAAAACATGTTACATGCTGTCGTTGTCTGAGTTCTCGATGATCTGCGAGATGATCGCCGATGATACCAGTAAGGATGGCTTCACCGAAGAAATGAAGCAGGCATTTTTAGAGGCGATGGATGTGCTGATGCACGGCATCGAAGCGACACTTGGATTACAAGTCCAAGATGTGCCAAGTCATTGAGATAGATTTTGCTAAGAAAGGATGATTTAGTTGAAGTACGGATTCTCACAGAAATTATTTGGATATTTTTATCACAGCTCCTGCATGAAGCAGGCAAAAAGACAGCATCTGCAGATTGACAGCAAGGCGATCAAACAGGAATACCGCGCCATCCTGACACGCGCTAAGGATATCGGAAAATCCCGGCTGATGAGTTCTTATTGCATGGGCGCATATTTCATCGCATTAAACCGGAACACAACCTTATCTCCGGAGGAATGTTATGCCCTGTACAAGGATGGACTTTCCGCTAATCAGTTGTTTCACAAGGTCATGGGAAATGCAGACAGCTATCTCGATGCGAAGAAGCTTCCAGCCCGGAAAAAGTGGTCTACTGACTCCCATAAACGGAAATACGAAAATGACTGGGTGGTTGACATCTTAGAAGGCGGCGCGAATGATAATTTCGAGCTTGGCTATGATTATCATACATGCGGCATCTGCAGTCTGTGCCGGGATGAGGGCTGTTTCGAACTTGCCAGATATCTCTGCCGCATGGACTATGTGCTTGCCGACATGATGCACATGCGCTTAGTCCGGACACAGACGATCGCCGAAGGTGCAGCCTGTTGCGACTTCCGGTACAGCCGGATTGAGTCAGAACCAAAAAAGAATCCTTAACAATCATCCTCCCGTTTCATTCCGTCCCTCCGCTTCCGATCCACTTCGATCCATTCATCAAGTGTGAGCGGGACATAATCCGAGAACATACAAAAACAATTAATCATCTGGCAGGGGATAGAAACCGTTTCTTCCCCGCCAGATTTTCCCAGCACTGGGCGCGTAGATGCACGCGTCTGGCGTTGGAAATCATCGATCAGATACTCGTCATATGTGTCATGCACATGTCCATACAGCATGTATGTCTTCGGTTCTCCCTTCGCATTCCGGCGGTACTGCCCGTTGTAGCACATAACCGGATAATGGCACAGAATCACCTTGCGGTTGTTATCATTGATTTCCCTATAATGTGTGATCCATTCAAAATGCGATGGATCAAATTGTTTGTTCGCAATAAAATGATCATGATTTCCGATGATCAGATACTTCTTTCCATTCAACCGTTCGAGAATGGCATTTGCAACTTCTCCCTTTTTTGAAATACAGAAATCTCCCAAGATCACAACCTCATCGCGTTTACGCACACGTGAATTCCACTGTGCGATCATATATTCATTCATGGTTTCGCCGCTCTCAAAGCCGCGACAGTCCATACGTGTATTCAAATTTTCATGGCAGAAATGTAAATCTGCAATATAATAACGCATGTCAGCGTTCCTCCCTTTCCCCAACACTGTCCTTATTGTATGCTTATTTTGATCCGCAGACAAGATAGCATTTGCATTTCTTTGTAAAAGAAAAGACACTCCAAAGTCTATACTCTGGAATGTCTTCACATCTCGTTCTTATACCTTAATTATATTTCCACTGTTCGCTCTCTAACTGCACATCGACCATATGCTTATAGATACCATTCTTCTCCTTCAACGCTGACGGTGTTCCCTGCTCAGCTACCACGCCATCCTTTAATACAATGATCTGGTCAACCCCATCGACCGTACGCATACGGTGTGCAATAATCAGAACTGTCTTGTTCCGGATCAGCTTGGAGATGGACTCCTGAATCACGGACTCATTATCCACATCCAGCGAGGCGGTTGCCTCATCCATCAAGATGATTGGTGCGTCCTTTAAGAATGCACGTGCGATGGAGATTCTCTGCCGCTCACCACCGGATAATTCGGAACCATTTTCCCCGATCATGGTGTTCCATTTGTCCGGTAATTTCTCGATAAAGTCCGTACAGTTTGCGAGCCTGGCTGCTGCCATAACTTCCTCGTCCGTTGCATCCTTGCGACCGATCCGGATGTTCTCCATAACCGTGTTGTTAAAGAGTGTCACATCCTGGAACACGATGGAATACAGGGAAAGTAATGTCTCCGGCTCGACCTTCGATACATCCATACCTCCAACTGTAACAGTACCTTTCTGGATATCCCAGAATCTTGCCGCCAGTCTCGATACGGTTGTCTTACCACCACCAGATGGACCGATCAGAGCTGTTACCTGCCCCTGCTTTGCCGTGAAGCTGACATCGGAGAGCACCTGCTCGCCACTGTCATAGGCAAATGCCACGTGGTCAAATACAATATCATAGCCCTTGTTCGTCAGAATCTCTGCACCAGTCTGCTCTTCGTGTGACAGGATCTCATCCATACGCTCACAGCTTGGCTCCAGACTGATCAGAGCGGACAGGTTCTGTAATGCAATCTGCAAAGGCTCATACATTCTTGTTACAACAAGCAGGAACACGAACAATGTCAGTACATTGATCTCTCCATTTACAAGCAGGATACTACCGACCAGTGCAACCGTTCCAATGCCGAGCTTCAGGATCATCTGTGCCGAACATACATAGGCTGCGTTCTTGAATTCCAGCACGATTGCATTTTTCTCTACGGCTTTGATCTTCTTGTTCAAGCCTTCCATGTACGTCTCTGTCATGTTGTTTGAACGCAGGTCACGGATCGTCTCCAGTCCCTCCTGAATTCCATCAAGACAGGAAAGCTTATATGTCATTGTCTTCTTCTGTACAGACTTCAGACCTTTTCTCGAAGTCAGTACGATGATAAATGCAATCGGCATCACCCATACAGCGGCAAGTGCCATCTTCCAGTTGAAGAACAACAATCCAATTACAATAATCGTTGTGGAGATCATCGAACCGATCAGCTCCGGAATCCAGTGGGAGCTTCCTGTCTCGAGCAATGCACAGTCTGACATGATCGTATTCGTCAGATCGGACAGATCCTTCTTCCCGAAGAAGGAAAGTGGCAGGCGGCGAAGCTTCTCGGCAAGCGCACGTCTACGCACACCACTTTCGACATAGGTGGAAAAGAAGGTTGCGTTATATTGGAAATAAGTTGTAACTGCTACAAGTAAAAATACTACGACGATTCCGCCGATGAAGAATCCAAGCTTATCCTTTGGCACCTTGCCATCAAGCAGATACGAGGTAAGCTGATACAGAAGCCCAACCGGCAGCATCAGCACAAGGTTCGCGATTGTGACTGCCACAAACGCTTTTATCATGTTCTTTGCACCGTTTTCGGACAGTGCGTATTTATGTTTCAATTTCTCGATCATGCGGTTGCACCTGCCTTTCCTACCTGCCAGTTCACGGACTTGTTATATTCGTTCCACATATGTGTGTAGATGCCATCCTTAGCAACCAGCGCATCATGTGTACCGGACTCTGCAATCTTTCCGTCCTTCAATACGTAGATCTGATCCGCATTTGTCACCGTCGACAGACGATGTGCGATCATGATTACTGTCTTATCCTTGGACAGATTCTCAAATGCGCGCTGCACCTGTCTCTCATTGTCCGGATCAGCAAATGCAGTCGCCTCATCTAAGATCAGGATTGGCGCATTCTTAAGGAATGCCCGCGCGATCGACAGGCGCTGCATCTCACCACCGGATACATACGTTCCCTTCGAGCCGATCACCGTGTTCACACCGTCCGGAAGCTTCTCGATGATGTCGCTGCACTGCGCCTTCTCCAGCGCTTCCATTACCTCGGCGTCCGTCGCATCCGGTCTGCCCATACGAACATTTTCCAGAATGGAGGTCTTAAGCAGCTTACTATCCTGAAATACATATGATACCTGATTCATCAGCTCCTTGCTGTCAATGTTCTTCACATCCACACCTCCGATCTCGATGCTGCCACTCTTGACATCCCAGAATCTTGCAATCAGTGATGCCAGCGTCGTCTTACCACCACCGGACGGACCAACAAACGCGATATGGGAACCTGCCTTGACGGAAAGCGTGATGCCGTCGATCGCATTTGCCTTTGCCTCATCATAAGCAAATGTCACGTCCTTCAACGCAATGGATGCATCCTTCGGCGTCTGCTTGTTTGCTACCTCCGGAAGCTCCTTCGCATTTAACACCTCATCCATTCGGTTCAATGCATCCTCGACAAGCATCTGTGATTCGCCCGCATACGCAACCTTCATCAGTGTTGTTGTCAGTACCGAAGTCACCAATATGTAGAAGATCAGGTTCAATACGAATTTATCTGTGACTGTATTTCCGCCTAATGTATAAGCAGCTACGATCAGCGCTGCGAAAATACCATTACAGAATACGGTAAATCCGATCATCGGAATCATCATGGATTTCGTATAATTGATCGTCCATTTCTCATATTCATCGATGGCTGCCTTAAACCGTTTGAATGAGAAGATTGTCTGTCCAAATGTCTTTAAGACCGGTACGCCTCGCACATACTCTACCGCCTCGGAGGACATTGTCTCCAGTGAGTTCTGATACTGCTTCATATCCTCTGCCATCTTCGGTCCCATCATCATCGTACCCATGATAAGGAATGCGAATACGGCAGGAATCAGGCTGATCAGACCAAGACGCCAGTCAAAGCCTGCCATCAGTACAAGCAGCCCGATCGGTGTTGCTCTTGATACGACCTTATCTGGCAGGTTGTGTGCCAGAAATGTCTCTGTCGCTGCGGAGGAATCCATAACGATCTTTCGAATCTTTCCGGTTCCCTCTGTCTCCACATAACCAAGCGGAAGCTTCATGATGTGGTTCATCATCGCGATACGCATATTTGTCTGCACGCGGAATGCTGCCTTATGGGAGCACATCAAAGCTCCGATATAAAGCACCATTGCGAGCAGGGCAAATCCTACCGCCTGCCATCCATACGATGTGATGTGTGTTGCTTTGGAATAGTCCGGTCTTACTTCCAAGACCTCTTTTATGATGCGCCACACATCATAAAACGGAATCAGCGCAACCCATGCACTGATTGCTGCCAGGACGCAGGATGCATAGGAAAAATACTTATGCTTCCCGGCAATTTTCATAAGTCTTGACAATGCACTTTGCTTTTTTGCCTTCATGACAAAACCTCCTTGAACGTTTATTTTGAGTTAGTTTTTGCTAACTTGTATTTTATTTTTTTGGCAGTGCACATCGCTATGCACTGCCTGTTATTCCAATCCAAAAACAGCTTTCCAGCCTGCGAAATTGAAGATTTGTACATTCTTCATAAAGGCTGCTGCCTCATCGTATGGCTTGTCGTGTGTCAGCACCTCGTAGATATACTGCCAGCCGGTTCTACAGAATACGTGGATAAAAAATTCATCCGCGGTCGCATTCTCATTTGCATACTGCTTCGCAAATATGTTGTAATACTGCTCCTCGATTGCCGCGAGCTTATCAAAGTAATCTTCATATTCTGTCCCCGCCGAATGGCAGAATAGAAGCTGAAATTCTTCCTTATACCCGTAGATATACGCCAATACCTGATCGGTTCCCTCGTTGCCCTCCTCGATGGCATGATCCATGTCCGGACACTCGGTTGCCTTCTGTATGCTCTGCATATACATCTCCATCAGACCATCTGCCGCTTCCTGTACGATTGCGGTGAAAAGTCCGCTCTTGTCGCCAAACCGGGTATATATGGAATTGGTACTGACTCCGCATGCCGCCGATATCCGCCGCATGCTGGCATCATGGAATCCATAGGTAAGGAATTCTTCCTTCGCTGCCTGAAGCAGGGATTCCGTCACACCGGCTGTCTCACGTCGCATGAGCTACTCCTTCTCTTCGTTAGTTGTTGCTGTTATTTATATTGTTTTATTTTTCATAACACCGTTATTATAACAGCGTTATTTTATTTGTCAATAGGTTTTTATATTATCCAACCATTACCTTCAACACGATCATCCCTGCCAGATATACGATTGCCAGCACATACACGACGCCATCCGCACGTGCATATCGAAGCGGATACATCTTCGTTCTCGGTCTGCCCGCCTGATAACAACGCGCTTCCATCGCGAGTGCCAGATCGCCCGCCCGTCCAACTGCAGATGCAAAAAGTGGCATCAGAATCCGTCCGGTACGTTTCAACTTCTGGAACACATTTCCTGCCTCGAAATCCACGCCTCGTGCCATCTGTGCCTTTATGATCCGGTCCAGCTCTTCGATCAGAATCGGAATGAACCGGAGCGTAATCGACATCATGAGTGCAATCTCATGCACCGGTACATGAATCTTTGTAAGCGGATGAAATGCTTTCTCCAGGCCGTCCGTCAGCTCGGTCGGCGTCGTTGTGTATGTCATAAGTGACGAACCCAGGATCAGTTCTACCAGCCGCACGACACGCATCAGTGCCTGCAGGATGCCTTCCCGGTAGATATGGATGAACCGCCAATGAAAATACAGCACATCCCCTTTGCCGAAAAATACATTTACGATGCAGATGAATATAAGCAAAATCCAGACCGGCTTTAAGCCCTTTATCATATACCGAAACGGTACCTTGGATATCACAATACAAGCAATCAATACTACGCCTGCCACTGCAAATACAATCAAACTTTTGCTAAGAAACAACCCAATGATGTAGAGCAGCGTTGCGAATAACTTGACACGCGGATCCAGATGATGAACCAGAGAATCCGAAGGATAATATTGCCCAATTGTAATGTCTCGAATCATAAATTGTCTCCCTGCTTCCTTTCGCCAAATCTGTTCTTGATATCAACATTTTCTCTTCCTGCTGTACTGTTTGTGCAATTACCAAGATAATCGAGCAGCTCTTTCTCTCGAATCACATTCTGTGGAATTTGGTACCCGTTTGCGCGCAATTTGTCCGCCAGTTTCACAGTTTCCGGTACATCCAGTCCACAGTCTGCAAGCGTCTCCCGCTTGGCAAATACCTGCGCCGGTCGGTCATCCAATATCTTCTTTCCATCGTCCAACACAATAATCCGGTCTGCGTATTCCGCCAGGTCCTCCATACTATGTGAGACAAGCAAAACTCCGATTCCCTGCTCCCGGCTCATCCGCCGGATCCGGTCGAATATTTCACGTTTTCCTTCTGCGTCCAGTCCTGCTGCCGGCTCGTCCAATATGATATATTCCGGATGCATCGCAAGCACACCTGCAATCGCCACACGCCGTTTCTGTCCGCCTGATAACTGTAACGGCGATGCTTGATAATATTTCTCCGGCAGATCAACAAACCGAAGTGCTTCCTCCACGCGCGCGTTGCATGCTTCCTCGGTCAAGCCCTGCTTACCTGGTCCAAATGCGACATCCTCCCACACGGTATCGCAGATCATCTGATGCTCCGGATATTGGAATACCATGCCAACCCGGCTTCGCAGATAATTTCCGGAATATCCCTTTGCATGAATATCCTTTCCCTCAAATGTAACCGTTCCTCCAGTCGGTTTCAGTAACCCGTTCAGTAACTGGATCATGGTGGATTTGCCGGAACCGGTATGCCCGGCAAGTCCGACAATCTCTCCTTTGCCAAGCGACAGGCTCACGTCGTCTAAGGCAACCTTCTCGTATGCGGTTCCCGGACTGTAAATATAGCTAACGTGTTGCAGGGAGAGGAGATCTTTATCTTTTTCAAATATGTCAAGCGCATCTATTTTACACTTATCTCTTTTTTCACCTGCACCCGATTGCAGATTTGCCGCACTTCCCATTGCCTGCTGCACCCGATAAGAAAGCGGTGCCTCCATGCCCATTTCTGCAAGCAGCACATCCGCTCCGAAGAATTTCTCCGGTGTTCCATCGAATCTTACCTGTCCGTCTGCAAGCAGAATTACCCGGCTCGCAAGTGCCGCCTCTTCCATATCATGCGTAATCAGTATCACAGTCATTTCCTGTTCCTGATTCAACCGCTGTAACGCTTCCATCACTTCTTTCCGTCCTTTCGGATCAAGCATCGCAGTCGGCTCGTCTAAGACGATATAATCCGGGTGCATCGCAAGAATTCCAGCAATCGCAATACGCTGTTTCTGTCCACCTGACAGATGATTTGGTGCCGTCTTTCTCCGCTTCCACATCCGCACCTGTTCGAGTGCCTGCTTCACACGTGCCACGATGATATCTGACTCCATACCCAGATTCTCCGGGCCGAATGCAACCTCTTCTTCCACATTTGCCGCCACCATCTGATTGTCCGGATTCTGGAACACCATGCCGACGCGCTGGCGAATCTCGTACAGCTTCTCCACATCCCTGGTTCCCATCTCATCTACGGTTACCGTGCCTTCTGACGGTCGAAGGATTGCATTTAACTGTTTCGAGAATGTTGTCTTGCCGGAACCATTTCTGCCAAGCAACGCGATGAATTCACCCTTTTTAATTGTAATATCTACGCCTTTTAAGATTTCCTCCGTCGCAATCACGTTTCCATCGACATCCCGCTTTTTATATTGAAATCTTACCTGTTCTGCCCGTATCACCGTCCGGTCCTCCATACTGTGAAATAAATTTATTGTGGCTCTTGCTCTATCCACATCTTCTTTAACCGCGCTTTATCCACTTTCCCACTTGTGTTCTTCGGGAACGCCTCCAGAACAATCACACGCTTCGGAATCTCAAAATCCGCCAACTTTTCCTTCAACTGCTGCCGCAGATTCTCTGGCACGTCCGTGCCTTCCACCGTCACAAATGCACTCACGATCTCCGCCGGCATGTCCGCATCCTTTTCCTTCGGAAGCAGAACGACCGCCGCCTCTGTGATACCGGCGACTTCCTCCAACGCATTTTCAATCTTCATCATCGACACCTTGCGTCCACGCACGCCAACGATATCATCCGTCCGTCCAAGGAAATAGAAATTCCCCTGCAAATCCATCCGCCCGCTATCCTTCAGCGAATACGGCACGGTAATATTCTCCACGTGAAATGCATTGTCCACGTACATTTCATCATCCTGTATGAACACCCGCACTCCCGGAAATGGTTTGCCGATCAGGTTCCGCTCTTCCGTCATGTCCGCGGACTTCACATACGTGATATAATTCAGCTCGCTCGCACCGTAATATAATGTAATCTCCGTATTCGGAAATATCTTCTTCAACACTTCCGCATCCTTTCGCCCAAGGCTCTGCGAGCCCGAAATGATCGTGCGGATATTCGCATTTACACCCTTAAATACGCGAGGCAGCATAAGTAACTTGGACGGAATCAGGTAAATACCGTTCGCCCTTTCGCGCGCCATCACCTGCTCCCATTTGCCCGGCAGGAATACATCCTCCGCAATCAGCGTGCCGCCTGCCGCAAGCTGTCCCATATAGAGATTCAGATTCCCGGTAAATGCAAGGCTTCCCTGTACGAACAGCCGGCTGTCCGCATCCACGCCAAACACCGCATTCTGTATCGCGAAGAAATCCGCCCAACTTTCAAAGCTTCGGAATAAAATCTTCGGAATCCCGGTTGTTCCGGATGTCATCACTGCCATTACCGCGCGCTCCGGCACGGGCGTATCAAACAGCGGATCTGTTACTTCAAGTTTGCTGTCCGCCGGCACGATAACTGGTACCTGATTTGTTCCCGCACACGCCAGAAATAAGATCAACTGTTTCAGGATTCCGGTCTCCCGAATCGGATACAGATGTTTTTCTGCAACCTGCGGAAGGCGCGCGCGTGCATCCTGCACAAGCACATAGAGCTTTCCGTATGTATAGCGATCACCATTGATGATGATTGCGTCTTTGTCCGATGGTTGTTTTGTCAGATAATCAATATACTGCATGTTACATTCCTCCCGCCCGCAGCAACAGCGCATGTCCGATGCCGCCGGCTGCCGCAATGCTGCATACTGCATAGCCCGGTGTCTCCTGCAGCGCCCGGCATGCATGTATCGTAATGATGCCTCCTGAGGCGCCATATGGATGTCCATATGCGAGCGCCCCACCATACCGGTTGTAATGGTCAACTGCTTCCGGATAGGCACGCGCAAAAAGCTCATCAATTACTGCAAATGCCTCATTACATTCAAATACCGCGATATCTTCCGCCGTATGTTTCGTCTTGGCAAGTAATTTCTGAATGGCAAGTATTGCTGTCTCCGGGCTTTTGTCCGGGTTCCCGCCAACCGTTACGGAATCAACGATTTCCGCAAGCGGTGTCAGATTATGCTCCTTTACATACCGCTCCGATGCCACCATCAAAAATGCCGCACCATCATGCATCAAGCATGTATTTCCGGCTGTTAGTATCGCTCCGTCCGGCAAAAGCGGTGGTAGCTTATCTAAGAATCGTTCACTTATGCGATCCCTGATACCCGCGTCTGCAGTTGCCCCCTGCACGCCGACCAGATATGGTTCTAGCACGCCAGCTTCTCTTGCCTGTTTTGCGAGAGAATGTGAACGTAATACCCATTTATTTAATTCCTGTCTGGTCATCTGCACATCCAGTGCCACACGCTCTGCGCCGCGGATCATCGCATACGGATCATGCTCGCCCGGTGCAAATTTTGCGACGGAATAAAAGGATTCCTCGCCTCCATAGCGTTCATAGTCCGGATGATTCCGGTTATACGCACGTCGCGGTGCCGTTGACGAACTATCCACGCCACCTGCCACAATCAGATCTGCCTGTCCACTTCGGATCTTCGCCGCGGCAATCGTCAGTGCTTCCAATCCCGATCCACACTGCATATCCACTGTGTACGCGGGAACCGCCTGTGGAAAATGTGCCGTAAGCGTTGCCAGTCTGCCAATATTTCCACTGGCTCCAACTCCATTTCCGACGATCACCCCATCGACAGTCTGACGTACATCTTCCGGTACAAGCGCACAGAGTACCTCCGCCGCAAGCACCTCGGCTGGCAGATGTTTATACATTCCATTTTCGACACCGATATAGCTGCGGCGTCCGTCTATAATATACGCATGTTCCATACGATTTCCCTATCCTCTCGTTTACATTCATAGATCTGCTTTCCGCGTTCGGTTCTTGCCTCCACCTGCAGCTTCTCATCTACATATACCGGTTTTTCAAAACGGAATCTGCAAATAAACGTTTTGCTATCCGGCATTCCCGCCTGCATCTCATTTTGCGTTTCCACCTGCACACCTGCCTGCATCTCGTTCTTCATTCCCGCCTGCAACTCTACATCAGTTTCCGTTTCCGGCTGTTTTTTCATCCACATATCAAGCATCCTCTCCACCATCAAAAGCCCCGGCACAACCGCATGCGCCGTCCGGTGAATCGAATTCGTATCGCCTACGGCATCCACAAATCGAAGGATATCGGAATGCGTAAATGAAAACGTTTTTTCCCCGCCTGTGTCCGCGTTTTCTTCCGTTCCGACCGAATGGTGTAGATTCATCCGCTGTTCTTCCAGCTTTGATTTCTCGACATTCATGGCCATATTTTTTTCCATACCTGCTTGTTTGCTAGTAACTGCCCCCTGCACCTCCGGCCTTACCACATGCAACTCCAGCTGATACACGATTCCATCCTCTTCTATCTGATTCCGCATAACCGCAAAGCTTGCAGTTTTCTTCACAATCTCGGACTTGCAGGAATTTTGAATTTTGATTTTCTGATTTTGAACTACTGTCAGATCATTCCCACAGCCAAATTCTGTGCCTGATACGCGTTCTCCTGCCGCTTCCCGCTGCGCATACACACACGCCCCAATCATCCAGCCATCGTACCCGGCAAGCGTGTGGAAATCGGCGAGTTGTTCAAATGTTTTTTCAAATTTGTTCTTCATTTTCTCACTCAATGTTTCCTATTATATTTCCCAAAGTTTGCAATGTCAACTTTTCTCTCTATTTTAGGTTGACATTCTTATTTTCATCTGCTATTCTACATCATGTACCTGCTATGAATTCAACAATAGCATGGCTATTATAACAGAAACTATGGAGAAAAAGAAATGGACACAAAAACAAAAAGCAAATTTTCAACCTACTCAATTGTCATGATGGCACTTTTCGCAGCCATCCTGTGTGTATCCGCTTATATCAGCATCCCGCTGCCAAACGGAACACACATCACTCTTTTGAATTTTGTAATCACCCTGATTGCACTTGTATTTCCACTTGCAGAATCCTTCTTCATCGGACTGATCTGGATGTTACTCGGACTGGTCGGTGTTCCGGTATTCGTTGGTGGACAGGCAGGTCCGGGATATTTATTTGGCACATATGGCGGTTTTTCCTTCGCCTTTATCTTCATCGCCATTTTGATTCCGATCTTTCGCGGAAAGAAGTACAATCGTATCCGTTATACTATTGTCGCTATGTTATCCGCTGTTCTCGTTGATGCAGTCGGTTCTCTCTGGATCATGATCGCATCAGGTTGCAGTATCAAGGCTGCTTTTGTAGCCGGTTTTCTTCCTTTTATTGCACTTGATCTTGTGAAAGCAGTCGTTGCTGCACAGATCGTACCAGCATTCCGAAAACTAATTTATCTGCGTAGAGAGGTCGAGGACGAGGATTAACATAAATCGAAACTCCCTCCCCTCAAAGAACTTGAGCCGTTGCAATCGCAACGGCTCTTTTTCATTCCTATCAATTATCACTTTCATCTGTACTTACTGTATTAGTTCCGGCTTCGTCCGCAATCACAAAACTCACTTCATACGTTTTGCCCATCGCATCACCGACGTTCTTCACATACTGCTCTAACAGCTCCTGTGCCCGCTGCTGCGCCTGCTGCAACAGGGATTCATCCGACTGGACATTCTCCAGCATATTTTCCTGTGCAGTCTTGATTGCTTCCGTCTGATCGTCCGCATTGATCTTCTCTGCGCCAAGTCCTTCGCGGGTTGTGTAATAGGAGTCTTCATTTAACGACGTCTGATCCACCTGACAGCTAAGCACCTCTGCCTTTGGCATCGTGATCGTTACCTGATTGCCATCTACCTGCATATCCAGATTCGCAATGTCCACACCGAGCTTTACGATGCCGGAATACTCGATCCAAAGCTCTGCCGATGTATCCCACCACAGAACTTCCTTTTCCTTCGTCAGCTTTGCCACATTATGATAATAACATTTGAGTGTTGCCAGCTCACAGATTGTCTGCATCTGCGTAATGCTCAATTCTTTCGTTACTTCTTCACCTTTTTTTCCACATGCAGTGAACAGCATAATAACTGCAAGACAAAGGACTACGAATTTTTTTAATTTCTTCATTTGTTTCTCCTCCTTCGTCCCCTACTGAATCACCAGTTCATACGACTCATCCTGATTCTCTATGATCGGCATGAGCAGTGCCTTGACTGTATTCTCACAATTTTCTTTCGCCATCTGTAAGAACACTTCATTTCCCCGGCATTCAGAACCTGCATCTGCGATACATGCCGCATACGCTTCCTCGGATACATCTGCCGTGTTCGCACTCTTCTTGACAAACATATAGTCAAGCGAAGCCATATCGACATCAATCTGCTTGACCTGCAACTGCGGCAGCGTCACAATGATTTTCTTCGCCTGCCCTTCTCCGACATTGTCATCGATCTGAACATCAATATCTGCCATGTTGATACTTGCCTTCACTTCAGCCTCATAAGAGACATAGTAGGCAACCTTCGTCGGATGATTCTTCTGCGGCACCTCTGCCACACCGTTGTAGGTAATCTCACAGACTGATAAATCATCTATCTGCAACACCTGTTCTAGCTGGCTGCTTGTAAGGATCGTCGTCTCTACCTTCGGTTTCAACCCGAACCATCCAAGCTGCTTTGCAAGCTTATAGCCAACCACAACCAGAATAACTACGACCGCTAAGATGATCACCCACTTCAGAAGCTTTGTTACATCGCGGGCAGAAAGCTTCTGTCCTTTATCTTTATTCCTTTTGTGTTTGTTCTTCCTGCCCTGTTCTTGCATCCCAGTCTCTTTTGCTGTATCTTCTTCGATTTCGTTCATTCCGGATTTGCCCATATGTCGTCTCCTTATGCTTATTTTTCGCTTTCATCCGTATCGTTCACTTCTGCTCTCATATATAGCATATATACCCGCCTACTGTAGCGACACCTTATCTCCATCAATCTTAAAACAGCCAAAGCTCTTCAGGAAGCTGGAAAATTTGCTGTATCCATATTTCTTGATACTGAAATTCCGGTTCTCATTTTTTAACGTACTGTTTAAGAGTCCCATATTGCTGTTCTTCTGTGGATTCTTCTTCAGAATCTGAATAATCTGCTCCTCAATTTCCCTCTTCGGTACAACATCATCGATAATCTTCACATAATTCTGACGATTCTGGGAAATGACCTCGAAATTACCAAATGCCTCATTTATAAATGTTGTAAGCTTCGAGTACCCATAATTCCGCACATCGAAATCAGAGAAACGTGCCTGTAATTTGCTTCCAATCTCGCCGACATGCGTCAGTTTATTATTATCAGCATTGCCATCAATGATATCATAGATTACCTTCTGAATAGACTTAATGCTTGTAATATTCGAGCTGTTTTCATTTTTCTCGGTTGATACTTTCGCAACATTTTTCTCATCCGTGACCTGTGAGATATCTTCGCGAATGAGCGCATCCAGCATTTTGAAGCTCGTACACGCCTTGACAAATGCTTCCGGCGTCTTGTTCTCACCCATGCCGACTACTTCCTTACCAGCCTCTCGCAGACGCTCTGCCAGCCGGGTAAAATCACTGTCACTCGACACCAGACAGAATCCATCCAGATTGCCTGTATAGAGCAGATCCATCGCATCAATGATCATCGCGGAATCTGTTGCATTTTTTCCCTGTGTGTATGCAAATTGCTGGATTGGGACAATAGAATTCCGGAGCAATGTCGTCCGGTTCCAGCCGTTGACACTTCGCGCCCAGTCCCCATAGATTCTTCGCACCGTTACCATACCACGGTCCGCCAATTCATCAAAAATTGTATCTATATATTTGGCAGATACATTATCCGAATCAATCAATAATGCATATCGTTTTTCTTCACTACCCATCGTTACTCCTCATCCTTATATCCCTGTTCCAGCCGTACTTCAAATTCGCTTTCCGGCATCGGCTTATCAAATACATATCCTTGCACAATATCACAGCCAACCTGTCTTAAATACCGTAACTGTTCCTTCGTCTCTACCCCTTCTGCAATCGTCTTCTTCCCGAGCTTGCGCACCAGATCAACGATACTGACAAACATTACCATGTCCGTCTCCTTGCCCGGATATTCTGTCTCCATTGGAATAAATGACTTATCAATCTTAATCACATTCAGATCTACCTTCTTGATCATGTTCAAGGATGAATAACCGGTTCCAAAATCATCAATCGAAGTTGCGATACCTTCGCTGCGAAGTCCATCGACAATCTCCGACATAATCTCATAGTTCTGAAAATCCTCACTCTCTGTCAGCTCAATCTCGATATAACCATGATCGATACCGTACTTGTCAATCACATTGACAATCTTTTTCACCAGATAATCTTCCTCCAGATGTCTTCTGGAGAAATTCACAGAGATACACGGAACTTTTTTTCCTTCATCCAGCCGCTTGCGGATAAACCGACATGTTTCTTCCAATACATAATAATCAAGCCTGCACACGCTTCCTTCCCGCTCAAGCTGTGGAATAAACTGCACTGGTGGAATCAGTCTGCCCTCATGCATCCAACGTACCAACGCTTCTGCACCACAGATTTTGTTCGTATTGACATCGACCTTCGGCTGATAATAGACCACAAATTCATGTGCCTCGAGCGCAGGAAGAAAGCTTGCAATGATTCCCTGTGCCTCCATTATTTTATTCTGGATCTCTGTCGAATAAAATGCAACCGTTCCGCTGCCCTTCTGTCTGGCAGCCTGATATGCAATACTTGCGCGTGCCATAACATCACGCGGTGCCCGGATATCTTCCAGCTTACCGACACCGATCGTCGCCCCGAATACAAACTCTTTTTCCTTGATTTCGGTCCGATGATACAGCCGGAGATTCTGGAGCTTCGATAAAATAATTTCACTCCGTTCATTCTTCACCAACGCGACAAAATTATCGCCACCCAGACGCGCGACAATCTCATCATCCAGCAACATCTTATCTACCATTCCGGCGTAATTGCGTAATATAACGTCCCCCTCTTCATAAGGGAAAATCTTATTCACATATTTGAAATTATGAACATTGAAGAAAAATACCGTGTATGTATGAATCTGTCCGGTCGCTAACTGTTTGCCAATAAACTGCATAAACGCCTCCGGATTCGCAACACCGGTTGCCATATCCGTCAGCAATACGCCGCGCAGTAATCCCTGCATCATAACACGGCTAAACTGAATATATATCTCCTTCAGCAAAATCTGCTGCGTATCCTGTTCTTCCTTTGAGTAGTCCACATCCTCACACGGATAAACGGAAAACGTCATTGTTCCGCCATCCGGCAGTACAAATACCTGATGCTTTGCTTTTCCATATGCCCCCTTCTGATTATCAAATAATTTTCCAACCCGATGCTCCCCGTGCGGACGGATCTTAGATACCGGAGCATCCAGCTCATATTTCACTTTGCCAAGCTTCAGATCGTCTGCAACAATCGCAAGTGCCTGCACCACATCTTCCTCACACTGTTCGAAGGTCTGAACCTCCCGGTGCAAGACTTCTGTAAATGCTTTGTACTTCTCATTGAACTCCAACTTTTCACACATTTTTTATTAAACTCCCTGTTTTCCTCTATCCCATTATGCAAACAACGTCTCTACCTGTGCAGCATCAAATACCACATGCCCTGCATGCTCTACCTCGATCTGATACAAGGCATTTGCTGCCAGATGTTCCGCCGCCTGCTCGATATCACGAATTCCCGTCGTATTCTCAAACTGATGGATCACCGCATCTAAGCCCGCATCTGTCACAACACACTCCTCTTCCCGAAGCCCGATGCGCTTCAGTACCTTCGGCATTGCGAACTTCGTGAATATAATCTTCTTTTCTTCAAATGTATAATCCGGAATATCAATCACCGCGAATCTCGACATGATCGGTGCACTGATATCTTCCTTGTTGTTTGCCGTTGCAATCGGGTAAACTCCTGTCGTTGGCACCATACATTCCATATAATTATCTGTAAATCCAAGGTTATCCAGAAGCGTCAAAAGCACATCCGCCGGGTTTCCGTTTCCCTTGCCGGATGCCGCCTTATCCAGCTCGTTGATGATAAATACCAGATTCGATTCACCTGCATTCGAGAACGCTTCCATGATAATTCCCGGCTTGGCATTCGCATAGATTCTGGAACTTCCAGTAAGCTGCTCCGGATCTTTGATCGAGCTCATATCGAGTGTTGTCCAAGGCAGTTTCAAAATTCTTGCCACCGCATATGCGATCTGAGACTTTCCGGTTCCGGCTGGTCCTACCAGAAGCAGTCCATACGCCGGTAATGTATGTGTCCGGTTGATTTGGATGATCGTCTCCATGATTCTCTGCTTTACACGTTCTAGTCCATACAGCTCTTCATCTAAGATTTTCCTTGCCCACACCGGATCTATCGCCTCGAAATAATTGCTCTTCCACTGTACGTTCAACATGATGGAAAGTGCACGCTGTGCATGTCTGCGTTCCTCCTGTGACACCTCACTCGAACGAGCAACTGCAAGATTCCGCCGTGCCCACAGACGGATATTGTCCGGCATCGTCTTACCTGCACACATCATGAAATCAGAAATGCTCTGCAGACTTGTGAGCTTCATCTCATCGCCGACTTCGTCCGCGTCCTCGTCCTCCTCGACTTCCTCTGCCGCACTACTTGCAAGCAGGCGCTCGATCATGAACTGCAGGAAACCATCCTCTGCGGACAACTTTGTCGCACCGCCATATGCAGTCTCCCGGATCTTATAGACGGCATAGCCATCCTCCATGTTCTGTCCAGACAGACGGATTGGAATCCGGTTATCGCCGAGCCATTTGATCAGACTGATAAACCGCGCATCCACGCGCAGAATATCTGCCGACCATGTTCCATCCGTATCGTTAAACTCAAACGCCGTCCGCTTACTCTGATTTGCAAACATACCGGACGCATGATGTGACCACTGCCGTTTCGTATTATCTAACACTAAGATTGGTTCTTCCGGTGTTTTCTCTTTTGCATCGGAAAGAAATGATGTATATGTACAGACAGGCTTCGCCTGCTCCTTCGATGAGCTTGACGAGCTTGAAAAATCAAAAACTGGCATAATAAAATTTCCCTTCTTATTTATAATAGTCTCTAGTTCCCCTACATCCTATAAAACCACATTTTCGTCAAATTTACAATATACAGATCATAAATTTGTCAGTTTTTCACAGTAAACAGAAAGAGCACACCATTTACGATGTGCTCCTGTCTTTCTTCGTCCAAATCCCTGGTTCATTCTTTCTTATATTGTAATTGCAGCCGCTCAATTTCTGCCTGCACAAGCGAAACAACTGACTCCGGGGCTACAATTTTCGCTCCATCGCCAAGTCCCATTACCCAGAATACAAACTGCCGACTGACTGCAACATCCACATTTACTGTGAACTGCTTTTCGCCCTTCGGAATCAAATTTACATCCCTGCCAAACCGGTCCAGAATCACGTTTGCCAATTCATTATCACATAGCAGCTTGACACGCTCTTCCGTTCCCCCAAACATGCCAAACATCTTCTTATCATAGACAGCCGTGTCAAACTCATTAAAGACTTCCCTGCCAAGTCGCTTTTCTTCTGTCATCTGAATATCCAGCATCTTATCCACCCGGAAATGCTTGATTTTCTCCTCCTGCTCGTCATACGCAACCAGATAATAGTTCCCATCACTGCAAGTAAGCGCCCAAGGGCTTACCTTATAAAATGCACCACCCTTACGAAGCTCCGCCTCCTTCTTCACATTCCACTGAAAATAATGGAACTGGATCTGTGAATTTTCTGAAATTGCAGCATGCAGATGATCTACATTTCGATAGATACTGTCATTCATCGTTTTTACACGTCCTGCAACAAAAACCTGTCGCTGCAGCTGTGATGCCTCGAACTTTCCCGCAAGCTTTTCAATCTTTTTTATCAGTTCATTCGTCTTTTTCTTTGTAATGAATTTCGCGGACTGCACAGAATCCACTAGAAGCTTTAATTCCGGCAGTTCAAACGGACGGTTGGCAACATAATAACTGTATGTACGATCCTTCTGCACCCGTTTGATATCCATTCCAAACGATCGGAGACATTCAATATCATCGTAAATACTCTTCCGTTCTGCCTTGATCTCGTGTTTCGTCAATTCATCAATAATCTGTGCTGTAGTCACGCGATGGTCTTTATCTGTCTGTTCTAACAGAAATTTCCGAATGTATAACAATTTTAATTTTTGATTTTCCGATTTTGCCATCGCTTGCACTACTCCATATCCTCTAATTCATCCACCGCATCCCAGTAATTCTCCATCCATGCCGCCTGCTTTTCAAAATCAACCGACACTTCAAGCACTTCTTCCATCGACATAACCGTCCCCGGTGCATACAGCAAACCATCTGCACCTACGATTGCCAGTCCACCGACATCCAGCTTACGTGTGTACATCAAGGCATCTTCCATCATCACGATCATTGTCTCTCCGGTATCTGCCTCCAATACGACACGCACCATCGGTTCCTGTCCTTCCGGTCTACCCTCGCAGCCAAAATCTTCCTCATCAATTCGAATTATCTTGTATATCTGTTCTTCCATATAATCTCCCTGGCATATGGCTCTCTATCTTATACATATCACGTTTCCTCATTTCCCATATGCGCCACCGACAGTTGCATCAGTCCTCACGCTTCTTGCCCCAGAAAAATAACGCTACCGTACCCGGTCCTGTATGACTGCCGATTGTTGTACCAATGTGATTGATCTCTACCTTTCCATTTAACTTCGGGAACTTCGCTTCGATCAGATCCGCAACTGCCCGTGCATCGTCATAGCAGGCAGACTGGGAAATATAACATTTGCCGGAATAATCCAATCCATCCTCGGCACATTCCTCCATCCGGTCTACGATTGCCTGAATTACCTTTTTCTTTGTACGGATCTTATACCGTGGAATCAGTTTTCCCTCATAGTCCACATTCAAAAGTGGGCAGATATTCAACACCGAACCAATAAATCCAGCCGTCTTTGTTACTCTGCCGCCCTTAATGAAGAATGTCAGATCAGAAGTGAAAAACCAATGATTCAGATTCAGCTTATGTTCCTCTACAAAATCGCGAACCTCATCAATCGTCTTCCCCTGTGCCCGAAGCTCCGACAACTTATCCATCAACAAACCGTATCCCGAAGATGCCGCCAGGGAATCAACAACATAGATCTTACGATCCGGGAACTCCTCCTGTAGCGTCTCCTTCGCAATATTTGCCGAATTGATAACACCACTGATTCCAGATGACAGACTCACATGCAAGATATCCAGTCCCTGCTCTAAGAATGACCGGAAATATTCTTCGAACTCCTCTGCATTTACCTGAGAAGTCTTTGTATCTGCGCCATTTGCCATACGGGAATAAAACTCGTCAAACGGAATGCTGACCCCCAGATTATCCTCGTACTGCTTTCCATCCAATTCAAAATGGAAACATATATATTTTACATCTATCGCATCAAAATGATCTTTTGAAAGATCTGCTGTTGAACAACAGCTAATTACATAATTTCCCATACTTTCATCCTCTCCTTGTATGCACTTATTTCTGTCTCCTTAGGACATTCCTGTTGTTATCATAGCCAATTTCACTCAAAAAATCAATTGCTATTCCAACCTTCTGTCCTTAATTCTGCCCGAATTTGAATCTGTCTAATCGTAACCAGTTTCACAAGACGTCCTGCTAAAAATGCGATGACTAACAACATCGCTCCCAATAACGGCATGGACGTAACGATTATTCCGCCAATCACCGCACTACACACATAGATACCCTCTATAATTTTATTACTGTTTACATATTGTCTCATTTTCATACGCGTCCTTTCTTTCAGTCAAATCTCATCGATCCCGCTTTGTTGTACTCATCTTACCCTTTTATGTGTACAAAAAAACTCCCACGCAAGAAATTAATGAATTTTCTATTAAATTTTTATTTATCTCTATAATTTCCGTCCATATATGGTACAATATCTCTAATTTATTTTATGAAAGAAACCATTAAAGGGGGTATTTCATGAGTAATATCATTGATTATATGAAATGGCGTGGAGACCTGACTTTTGCACAGGATTCCTTTAATGAAATTGACAACCTGATTCTGTCGCAGTTAGTCTATGTAGAACTGAATAATATTGTTCCCGGGGACGAAGAACCGACGATCTCTCTGCTCGACGCAGCCAAACTGTTTTTCAAGCAGAATAACGAACAGGAATTACTCGATCATGTCTCCATGACCAAAAACGCGATTCTGGTATTTAAAGAAATGGCGAAAAGTGTACGTTTTAAAAATGTACAATTATCCCGCTATGTAAATGATATCAATGAACAGGAGCAGTCACAATTTTCTGCTATCACGATCAAATTACCAGACAACAGCACCTATATTGCATTTTCAGGAACAGATGCAACGCTTGTCGGCTGGCATGAGGATTTTAATATGCTTTATCTAAAGCAGACACCGGGACAGGAAAAATCACTGGCTTATTTAAATGCCCTTGGGAATCTGGACACTCCGCTTCGTCTGGGAGGACATTCCAAAGGTGGAAACTTCGCTATCTATGCTGGAATGTATTGCGAAAAATCTCTGCGTGATCAGATTATCGCTATCTACAACAACGATGGACCAGGATTTTCGAAAGACGTTGTGGCAAGTGCAGCATACCAGAATCTATTGCCCCTTATTACAACGATTGTCCCAGAATCCTCTGTGGTTGGGCGGTTATTTGAACATCAGGAAGATTATGTTGTTATTAAGAGTGAAAATAAGGGATTAAAACAGCATGACGCCATGTCATGGGAAGTGCTTGGAAATCATTTTGTACACGCTGTTACACCTGCCAATCAAAGCCTGCTTGCAAATCAGGCAATCCGGGAATGGATTGCGTTAATCCCAAGAGAAAAGCGCAAAGAAATCGTAGAAGCTGTTTTTCAGATTTTGGACGCAGCCGGTATTGAGACCGTCGACGATTTTCTTACATTGAAATTAAAAGATATCCGTACAATCATTCAGACAAAAAAGAAATTGCCACGCGAGACAAGTGATTCCATCTCTGACGCGGCATTCCTATTGATTAAAATTATGATCAAAACCTTTACCTCAACCTAAAACAATCTTCCATGCCTCTGTCAGCTTCTCGAGGTTCCAGCTTGCATTTGCCGGACTGGTAGAAGGCAGACAGATGGCATTTCTTTTTGTCTGCGGATAAATATATCGCTGATATAACTGCTCTGCCTTTTTCCCGTTCACAAAGATCTGTTCTATCTTTGTGGTTTCTAAGATTTTTGAAATCGGATTCGGAACGACATTCCGAATTGAGCTATCGGAAGAACCAGTAATCTCACATTGTCCGATCACATCCCACACAGCAATTCTATGTTCCAATAAAAATGCTTTCTTCTCCTCTATCGTACCAGGTACCTCTGCCTGAAATACATTTGCAAGCACTTTCCAAAAACGATTCTGCGGATGTCCATAAAAGAATCCTGCCTCTCTCGATTTGACTGAAGGAAAGCTCCCCAATATCAAAATACGAGAATGTTCATTATACACTGGTGAAATTGTATGTATCTGATGCTGCTGTTCCATACCTCTCCCTCGGGGACGCTTCTTTTGTCACAAGAAGTGTCCCTCTGTCTCATGTTATAATACAAAAAAAAGACCTCATCGGTCTTTTCTTTCTGTACCTTCAGAACTTCATACAAAGATCTTATATCTAACCCTTAACAAATCATCTTTCCGTTCTCAAAACCTCTAAGGATAAGCCCTCGACCTATTAGTACTTGTCAGCTGAACGTGTTGCCACGATTACACTCCAAGCCTATCAACCTTGTAGTCTTCAAGGGGTCTTACTCTTATGATGGGATATCTTATCTTGAGGGGGGCTTCACGCTTAGATGCCTTCAGCGTTTATCCCTGCCGGACTTGGCTACTCTGCCATG
>ERZ827488.677-NODE-677-length-48997-cov-8.206939_pt1 | contig 48997 bp, 47 predicted proteins | sample MGYA00519771_ERZ827488 | MGnify/ENA primary metagenome ERZ827488 (study PRJEB31778, sample SAMEA3449323) | human gut metagenome | biome: human gut; feature: human-associated habitat; material: faeces | place: United Kingdom | collected 2010/2012 ... | reverse complement strand
GTCAGATGGCGCAATACTATATGCCCGATCACCATGAAGCCATCGTCAGCCGGGAGCAGTACAATGCAGTGAAGGCTGAAATGGCGCGTCGGAGTGCCCTGCGCAGCCCGTCCAAAACGGCTGTGACAGGACGCTCCTGTTATACAAGCAAATACGCCTTATCGGACCGACTCGTCTGCGGCGAGTGCGGCACGCTCTACCGCCGATGCACATGGACCTCGCTCGGGCGAAAATATCCTGTCTGGCGCTGCACGAGCCGCCTGAACTACGGCACAAAATATTGCCACGATTCTCCGACGATCAAGGAAGAACCGCTGCAGGCAGCGATTCTGGCAGCCATCAACTCCGTCATGAGCAACAAACCGGCCCTGCTCGACCTTATCAAGAACGCAGTTTCCGTAGAGCTTCTGCCGGTGCAGGGTCAGACAATGAGCCTTGCCGACATTGAACACCGCTTGGTGCAGCTCGACGAGCAATTCCAGCAGCTGTTGGCGGAAGCCATTGATGCAGAAGATAAAGAAGCCTGCAATACGCAGTTCGCAGAAATTCTGGCCGAGCAGACCACGCTCAAAAAGCAGAAAGAAGCGATCCTGCAAAGCAGCATGGATGCTGACCGCGTTTGCACCCGCATGAAGCAGGCAGAAGAAACTATAGAGAACGCCGCGCCGACAATCACAGAATGGAACGAAAACGCCGTCCGTCAGATCGTAGAGCGCGTGACTGTCCTCTCCGCCGACGAGATTCTGGTGCAGATCAAGGGCAGTGCAGAGATCAAGCAACGATTGGAGCGATGAAAATGATATACGCAACTGGCGATCTTCATGGAAACGTTCTCCGTTTCCAGCCGCAATACTTTCCGGAGCAAGCGGAGATGGCCAAAAACGACTACATGATCGTCTGCGGCGATTTTGGCTGTGTCTGGAACGGCGACAAGAGCGACGATCCGCAGCTCGACCGACTGGAAGCGCTGCCGTTTACGGTTCTATTTGTGGACGGCAATCATGAAAACTTCGATGCGCTGAACGAATATCCTGTGGAGCAATGGCACGGCGGAAAGGTGCATAAGATCCGCCCACACGTCATTCACCTGATGCGCGGGCAGGCGTTCGAGCTGCAAGACCGCACCTTCTTCACAATGGGCGGTGCGCAGAGCCACGACATTGCAGACGGCATTCTGGATATGGACAGCCCGGATTTTTATGAGCGATACGATTCCATGCGCCGCAATCGTGGACAGTTCCGCATCAACCATATTTCGTGGTGGCTGGAAGAATTGCCGTCCGGCAAGGAATATGCCGAAGCCCAGCAGACGTTGGAACGACTGGACTGGAAGACCGATTACATCATCACACACGGCGCACCGACAGCAATTCAGCAGAAAGTCAACGCCGATTTCAAGCCGGATAAGCTGACGGACTTTCTGGAGGAAATTCGATGCCGCAGCCGGTTCCACTACTGGCTGTTTGGGCATTACCACGACAACCGAATTATTGACGAAAAGTACGTTCTGCTCTATGAGCAGATGGTGCGCATATTATAAAAAAATACACGCAGACACATTTTTACTCTCGACGAGAATTGCTGTATTCAGTATAATGGATATAGCATATGAGGTTATATTCTTAGAAGCAGCACAGATAGGGGAGAAATATATGCCCGCACAAAAGAAATTCAGGGACAGTATTCATGCCAAAGGAACGGAGATCACGGTTCTTTCTACCGGCGATAGCAACGACTATATTTCACTGACGGATATTGCACGGTACAAAAGCGATGCGCCGGATGACGTGATAAAAAACTGGATGCGCAACCGTGATACGATCGAATTCCTCGGCCTATGGGAGCAGCTCAACAACCCGGATTTCAAACCCGTCGAATTCGACGGGTTTAGAACGCAGGCTGGTTCGAATGCGTTTACCATGTCTCCAAAGAAATGGATCGAAGCGACTGGAGCCATCGGAATCGTTTCTAAAGCGGGGCGCTATGGTGGAACATTTGCACAAAAGGATATCGCATTTGAATTTTCCTCGTGGATTTCAGCCGAGTTCAAACTGTATATTATCAAGGATTATCAGCGGCTGAAAAATGACGAGAACAGCCGTCTCGCGCTGGGCTGGAACCTCAACCGGACGCTGGCAAAGATCAATTACCGGGTACACACCGACGCGATCAAAGATATGCTGATCCCGCCGGACGTGACGCCGCAGCGGCAGAGTTATACATACGCCAACGAAGCGGATGTGCTGAACGTCGCGCTGTTTGGAATTACGGCAAAAGAATGGCGGCAGGCGCATCCGGACTCCAAGGGCAATATCCGGGATGAAGCAAGCCTGCAGCAATTGATCGTGCTTGCAAATATGGAAAGCATCAACGCCGAACTGATTCGCCAGGGCGTACCGCAAAGCGAACGGCTCCTGCGGTTAAATGCCAGTGCCAAACAGATGATGCAGTCGCTCACGAACGACCATCGAATCGAGGCATTCAAGGAATACGGCACACTGCCGCATGAGTCTGAATAAGAAGTCAGACAGGAAAAGAAACAGAGCGAAGAAACGACATTGACGCCGTTTTTTCGCTCTGTCTGTTTACTGATTATAAAATGGCGCTTGCCGTCATCGGGAGATATTCAAAAGCGCTGTTGTCCGTGCATTGATACCCATAAGCTCCCGCTGGATCTGCCGGTTCGCCTGACACATGGGCATCAGAAAATTCACAGCCTTTCGGATCTGCTGAAGGTCAGAGAAAGTGAGCGCGTTCTGATGCAGATGCTCCAAAACACGGCTGTAAGCGTCCTTCAAAGATGCGGACACGGCAGGCTGAAAGAAATAGGTTGAGATCAGGCCGCCGATCAGGGCGGCTTCGTTATCGGTGTACTGCATGGCTGCTCTCCCTTCGCAAGAATCAAACGAACGGGATGATCATACCACTACCACAAAATATTGTAGCAGGCTATTCGCAGAACGACGAAATATACGATGTGCGCCTGCAGCTAAAGATAAGAAGCAGTTGAAAGTGGTGTACATTCCGCAACAGCATGCGCTATACAGATCTCTTCCGGACATAGTGCACAAGCATCCGCAAAAACTGTGCAGCTGTCGGAGCTGCCATCAGCGGGCAGCAGGTAAGACTGCGCAGAAACGCAGCGTTTTTGTGCCAGGAGGCGCAGGCAAACCCGTCAATGTTTCGGACGACCTGAAGCGGATTGGTGTTGTATTGGTCTGCCACTTCAGGATATAGCTGCTGCGATGGTTTCACCAGCCAATGCGGATTGAGTGAGGCGAGATAGACCGAGTAGGAAAGATGGAAAAATGCAGTGTTGGTTGCAGAGAAACCGAGTCGGTACAACAGATCATATACTTCGACAATGTCTGTTACGGCGTTCATGCTGCATCCGTCCCCTCCAGCGCCTGAACACGTTGCATAAACTGCCGGATCAACGCGCCCTGCGCCTCCGCATCCAGCATGGAAAAGAGAAACATCAGGGTCGGTGCGGAAGCCGCGTATCTCCCTCGCTCCAAATCACTGTACGCACGGCTGGAGATACGAAGCTGCTCTGCCATCGCTTCCTGCGTCAGCGCCATCTTCTGCCGCAGGGAAGAAAGTTCCGCGGAAAGAAGCTCTGCGAGCAGCGCCGGGTATGGTTTCATTCTGAAGACCTCCATAGTTTATAATAGATCGACTATGGAGATTCTATGTCGAAATGAAGCACGCTTCCACGAAGTACGCTTCGTGCTCGCCGTTCAAATCTTGTGAAAAAGCCGAGTTAAAGCACGCAAAACAGTATTTATTCGGTGAAACAACAGAATATCTAATGCGCACCAGCGCGGAAAGGAGAAGCTATGAACATCAGAAAACCTGTGGATTACGGTACGATGTACCGGGAATTGACCGCAATTCTTACGCAGAATCTTCCGCAGATGGATGAAGTGTATGCCATTGGCAAGGCAATCAGCCAGCGTCCTGAGAAGGGCACGGCGGTCGCAGCTGCAGAATTCTTGCAGGCGAATTTCCCTGACCGCACAGGCTTTTCCCCGCGCAATGTTCGCCGGATGCGCGATTTTTACAAGACCTATGAAAATGACCAAACGATCTTCCGGCTGGCGATGAAAATCGGCTGGACGCTGAATGTGGTCATCATGGAAGCGGAACTGACGAGAGCGCAGCGGATATCCTGTCTGCAAAGGGCTACAGATGAAAGACTATCGAAAAAGAAACTTTTGGAGATCATTTTGAACGGTGCATTTGCGGAAAAGCCTATCGACGAGCCTGACGAAATATGCTATAATATTACAAACATAAGCGAGGACGGAGCCGATCAAGCACAATTCGAGTCACCACTGCGTTGCGTGGCGAAAAGAAAAAGAGGGGTTGTACAATGCGGTCGAAGAAAAATCTCGTCATTGGTTTCTTATTGCTGCTCCTTGGCATCGGGCTTTCTGAGCACAGCTTACTGCTTTCCATATTTGCAGGCGTGGCTGGGATCGTCATGATGATTCTTTATGCTGCGAGTAAGCTCAAGCGGAACACTTCTGAAACAAGTGCCGTGTCCTCCAAAACCAGCGAAATTCAGCCAGCGGCAAAAACACAGCAAGCCAATACGCAGAGCGTCTCATTTTCGTTGGAAGCGCAGCAGCTTTATCAGCAGCTTGCAGATCAATACACCCGAATCGTAAACAATGGTTGTTTCGGGTCGCTGGCACAGATTGAGGAAAAAATGGATCGCTGCAAGTGCTTCCTAGAACAATGGATGGAAGCACTCTGTAATAAGGACTTTGTGACGCTGCTTCAAAACAAAGCAAAGTACGACGAATATTTAAAGGGCTTTCGTCTGCCGCAGTTTGGAACATGGAGGACGATTCAGGCAGAAGGCGGCGATGACAGTATTCCGGATGGGCTGACCAAGGCGCTCGTGGAGCGGATTCAAGGAAAGCAGAAAATGCTGCAAGAGTTTTGGGAAGCCCAGAAATGGTTTGAAGGACTGATACCATCTCTTCAAACCTATGAATTGACTGTCGATCCAGATGCGGAGCCGTTGTCAAAGAAGCTGGATTATGAATATCCAAATACAAATAATGTCACAAGCAGAACTCCGCTTGCCAAATTCAACGACTTCTATGCGATTGATTTGGAAACGACCGGCTTGAGTGAAGTAAAAAACGAAATCATCCAAATCGCCATTATCAAGTTCCACCATTTCCAGCCGGTCGAAATCCTATCCAGCTATGTGAAACCACGAAGAGGGTTAAAACCTGAAGCGGCAGCAGTCAACCACATCACGGAAGACATGCTTGCTGACGCACCTTATATCGAGCAGATCATGCAATCCGCGGATACCTTCATCGGTGAAAAAACGCCGATCGTTGCGCATAACCTCCAATTCGAGTACAAGTTTTTGGTTGCCAACGGCAGCGAAAATATTGTAAAGAAGCGGCCGCTTTATGACACGCTAGAGCTGTCCAAGCGGATCTGGCAGCTGGAAAGCTACTCACTTGAAAATGTATGCCGAAACACCTTCAAATTTACGCCAGCACTGCATAACGCAGAAAGCGACGCGCTGACCTGCGGGCTACTGTTCAGAGAAATATGTAGTGAGAGAATCGGTTCCCTAAAGGACGCTTTAGCGTGTGAATAAGAGAAATACTATGTATCGAAAATCTAAATGTGTTTTTACAAGCACTTTTGACTGCATGTGAGGGCTTGAAATGAATATCAATTCACATGTACAACTCCCCAACTGCGTTTTACGGAATTTTCGGGATGAAACAGATCCGGAGAAGAAAGTCTGGTATTTGGATGTGCAGACAGGCGATATTCTGCGCAAGTCCTCCAAAAAGCTCGGAACTTGCAAGGGATACTATTCTGAAACAGGCGAAAGGTTTTGGGCGGAAAACATTGAAAACCCATTATCGATCATAACCCGTAAAATTCAAAAAAACTGTACAGGTGAAATACCGTGCTTGCAGATTTCTGCTGATGACGCAGATGTATGCAAACGTTATATCAAGGCTGCGTTTATCCGAAGCAAAATGGCGGAGGATGAAATGAACAAACACTCTGTTACTGCGAGTATCTGCACGGAGCAAAGTAATCATGATATGCTGGCGTGTTTTGGGTCGCGCTCATATGGGCCGATTGAAAGCGACCTGGAAAAAATGGATGTATCGGTTTTGGTGAATAAGACAGAAAGAATGCTTGTTGTTCCACGAAACTGCTTTTATCTTGTAACGCTACAAGGTGCTTCCCATATGGTTGCACCGGTTTGTCCGAAAGGCGCCATACTATTGATGCCACGGGAAATGGCGTGCGCCGGGATGACCGCCGTCGTTTCAGATCCAAATGTGATTGAGGAAATGAATATTTGGGCACTTTGCAGCGAATTGGAATTCAACAGCGCATTTGTCGCGGCTAATAGTCGAACCGAACTCGAATTGCTTAAATATGAGTTGCCATTACGTCATGATACTTGTTCATCTATAGTGTAGCGAAAACACAACTCCTCAGATTCTTCGGAATTTGAGGAGTTTTTCTTTATCAAAAATTCGGTTTTTTCCGCGTTTGAAAATCGCGATACCAGATTTTTACCCCCATTTTGACGCCAGATTTTTGCTGTGAAAATGGAGGATTTTTTATGCGCAGAACCACAATTTTGAACGCAAAACAGGTCAACCGAACGTCCTTTTCAGAAGCGGAACAACTGTTCACGAAACACTGTAAACTAAAGAATTTGAGCCCTCAAACCATGCGCTATTATGCGGAGGATTTGAAGTATTTTCATGCGTGTGTGCCGGTTCAGTATGTCGATGCAGTCAGTCAGGACGCTTTTGAAAACTTCATTGTCTCAGAGTTAGACGCAGGCAAGAAAATCACTTCTCTGAATTCACGCATCCGGGAATTGCGCGTATTCTTCAAATTCTGCGCGGAACGGGAATGAAAAGGAAGTAAAATGGTCCAAACACGCACCGCAGACGGTGGAAATTCACTATGCCGACATTGGCTGCATGGAGAACAGACAAACGGCCGAACCCGAACAGCACAAAGAGATCCCGAAGGTATCCTGAACCATTCCCAGCTATACGCCAATGGAAAACCCGGCTGGTGCCTGAAGCACCAGCCGGGTAACCCCCGCCGCCATTGTTACCCCTGTCAGGGGACAGCAAATCCAAGCGCTGGTTTTTATACTGATCCTGTTTGAGGCAGCCCCCTGCCGGTCTGCCGGGAGACGATGGCACGCAGAATTTCTTACCGAAGCATCAGCGCAAGCACGATCAGCGTCACGCAGACAGCACAGGCTGCGGCTTCGTAGGTATAGCTTTCGCCGCTGTGAATGCGGCTGATGGCGCGGAAGGCGAAAATTGTTCCGATAAATGCAGCGGCAAGCGCCAGAATAAACAGAACGATACTCATTTCAGCCGCTCTCCACATATGGTGCAGAACATGGCGCCGGGAATTTTGACGGCTGCGCCGCAGCGCGGGCAGCGGAGGTCAGACGGCTGCGTCTGGACCGGCTCCTCCGGCGGCTGCTGCGGTTCAGGCTCCGGGGAGAAGACGACCGGCGCTCCCTGCGAAGCGGGCTGCGTCACAGCTTCGGTAAACGAAGGCTGCACAACAGGCGAGACAGGGCATACAGGCTGTTCGGGAGCAGCGGACTGCACGGGCTGTGTGGGCGGGATGGGCCGCTCGGGCTGAACGGGAGCGGACGGCTGCACGGGCTGCACCGGCGGAATGGGCCAGTCGGGCCGTGCGGGCGCAGCGGGGTGCCAGGAGCCTGCCGCGCGGCGGTTCTGAATTTCCACATAGAACGCCGCCTGCATGATCCCGCTGAACAGCGGCGCAAGCAGGCCGTATGCGATGGCGATCAGGACCCACAGGATGCGGAACAGCACGCCGAGATACGGGATTTCCCCCAGCAGGGTAAAAACGAGAAATGCGCCCAAATAAACTGCGCCGAGCAGGATATCCGCGCCGAACATCTTGCCCTTGTAGCCCGTCGTCTCCTGCTTGGAGATCTTGATGGCGTCGGTGGGCTTGACGTCGTCGCGCGTCATAAGGATGTAGGGCACGAAGCGGTATTCATACATACGGATGATGCCGAACACGATCCCGACGATCGGAATGAGCGACCACAGGAAGATCCAGAGCTGCATCCATGCCATGCCGCCCAGAACGCGAAGGATCCGGTCCTTTTTGAATGAGGCGAACAGATAGGCCGTCTTCGGCTCAAGTCCCGTGCGGTAGCTGTTGAGGAAGATCATCGACATGGAAGCCGACAGCAGAAGCGCAGCGCAGAACGCGGCAGCCGGAACGCCGATGAACCCGGCGTAGGCCACCAGACACAGGAACTCTGCAAGCAGGGATATGCCCCAAAGCCGGAAGGGGCGCTTCATCAAAACGGAAAATGTTTTTTTGTAAATGCTTGAGACCATAAGAATCCTCCTTTATTCTTGTTTCTTCGACTTTATTATACAGGATACTGGAACAGGCTGTCAATCAAAAAACCAGCGTCTGGGAGTTCAGACGCCGGTTTTTGAGAAAAGTTCCGTTATTCTGTAAAAAGCGCCTCTCCGGCCTTGTAGATATCGCCTGCGCCGACGGTCAGGATGATATCGCCCGGCTGCGCATTCTCGCGCAGATAGGCCGTCACGCCCTGCAGGCTCGGACAGTAGACCGCGCCGGGGATCTCCGCGGCCAGCTCCTGCGAGCTGACACCGACGGTGTTCTGTTCACGCGCGGCGTAAATATCGGCCAGAACGACCTGATCGGCCGTGCGCAGCTCGTCGACAAAGCTCTGGAACAGCGCCTTCGTACGCGAATACGTGTGCGGCTGGAACGCGCAGATCACACGCCGGTAATGCATCAGCCGGACAGCCTGCAAAAGCGCGTGGAGCTCGTTGGGATGGTGGGCATAGTCGTCGTAGACGTCTGCGCCGTGGAAGCTGCCCTTGTATTCGAGCCTGCGGCCCGCGCCGTGGAACTCTGCGAGCGCCGCGGCTGCGGTTTCGCCGGAAATGCCGAATTTCCATGCCACCGCGCAGGCGGCCAGCGCGTTCAGCGCGTTGTGACGGCCAATGACGCCCAGATGCAGGTGCGCATACGGCTGCCCGCCGCAGAAAACGTCAAATCCGCTGAAATCTTCAGAGAAGTTCTTCCCGTACACGTCGTTTTTCGCATCGAAGCCGAATGATAGATACGGCATCCCGGCCAGCGTGTCGCGGGTGTTTTTGTCGTCGCCGTTGGCGACGATCAGACCATCTGCCGGGACGAGGGAGGCAAATTTCCGGAACGACCGCTCCACGTCCTGAAGATCCTTGAAAAAGTCCAGATGATCGGCGTCCACGTCGAGAATGACCGCAGCGGTCGGGAAGAAGTTCAGGAACGAATTGCAGTATTCGCAGCTTTCGAGAATGATCGTGTCGCCCTTGCCGACGCGGTGCCCCGCGCCGAGCAGCGGCAGGAAGCCGCCGATCATGATCGTGGGATCGCGGTTGGCCTGCATGAAAATGTGCGTCAGCATTGAGGTCGTCGTGGTCTTGCCGTGCGTGCCGGAAACGCAGATGGCGTTTTTGTAGGCCCGCATGATATAGCCCCAGGCCTGCGCCCGCTCGAAAATGGGGATGTCCCTGGCGCGGGCAGCGGCGATCTCGGGGTTGTCGTTGTGCGCGGCAGCCGTGCGGATGAGGCAGTCTGCCCCCTCGATATTCTCGGCCCGGTGACCAATGGAGACCTGAATGCCCTTGGCGATCAGCTCGTCCGTCGAAACGGACGCGTTCATGTCGGAGCCGGAGATCTCCATCCCCATGCGCCGCAGGACAAGCCCCAGCGGCCGCATCGACACGCCGCCGATTCCGACCAGATGGCAGCGCTTGCCGGGGACCAGATATTGCTCGATATGTTGGCAGGAAGGGTATTCCATGCAAGGTTCCTCCGAAAAATTTGGATTGCGCACGCGCGGGAGGGCGCGTATAATGAAAACTGACAGCATTATATTATATACGGAAGACGGCAATAAAACAAGAAGAATTTCGGATTTTTGCCGGGAGGACACGCTATGAGGCCGGATGCGATCATCAAAACACTGGAGGACGCTGGGTTTGAGGCCCGGTACGTCGGCGGCTGCGTGCGCGACACGCTGCTGGACCGGCCCATCCACGACTGGGACATCGCCTCGCAGGCGCTGCCGGAGGACGTGCTGCGCCTGTTTCCGCACTGCGTCCCCACCGGCATCCGGCACGGCACCGTGACCGTCCTTCTGGACGGCGTCAGCGCCGAGGTCACGACCTACCGGCTTGACGGCGCATATCACGATGGCCGCCACCCCGATGGGGTGCGCTTTGTGCGCAGTCTCGCGGAGGATCTGGCCCGCCGTGATTTTACGATCAACGCCATGGCGATGGACGAGCACGGCGCAATTACAGACCTGTTTGGGGGCCGGGAGGACCTTTCCCGCCGCGCCATCCGCTGCGTCGGCGAGCCGGAAACGCGCTTCCGGGAGGATGCGCTTCGGATGCTGCGCGCGTACCGCTTTGCCGCGCAGCTCGGCTTTTCGCTGGACGCGCAGACGCAGGCGGCGATCCGACGCTGCGCGCCGCTCTGCGCGTCGCTCTCCCGCGAGCGGGTGCGGGAGGAGGCGGAGAAGACGCTTCTGTCCGACCGGCCCGAATATTTTGGCCGTATGCTGGCCGAAGGACTCCTGGGCGCCTGCATACGGGCGGAAAATGCCGATTTTTCCGGGCTTTCCGCCCTGCCAAAAACGCCGGAGGCCAGATGGACAGCCGCAAAGCTGCGCTGTCCGGCGTTCGACCCGGCGGCGTTCCGCCTGCCCGCGAAGCTCTGCCGTTTGATTGAGTTGACGGCGCAGACATGGCGCGAGGGCCGGACGGAGGCGGAATGGAAGCGCCTGATCGCGGAACACGGCTGGGAAACGGCGCATCTGCAGGCGGACATGCAGCGCACAGATATTGTCCGGCAGATCGAGACGCGCGGCGACTGCGTCACGCTGCGCCAGCTCGCCGTCACCGGCGCGGATTTTCCCACGCTTTGCGGCAAAGACGTGGGCCGGATGCTGCACCTGCTGCTAGTATATGCGCTGGAGCACCCCGATCAGAACACCAAAACGCAGCTCCTCGCCGCCGCTCCGTCGCTTTGGCAGGAAGAAAACAAAATCCAAGGTTGACTTTTCCCCCTTCCATCTGCTATAATAGTCCAGCAATGGAGGCTTAGCTCAGCTGGTTAGAGCGCTTGCTTCACACGCAAGAGGTCGACGGTTCGAGTCCGCCAGTCTCCACCAAACAATCCGAACACTTTGGATCAATGAGCGAAAAGCCCAGTGATTTCAAGGTGTTCGGGATTTTTTACGGCCGAAAATTTTCAAAGTATTCGATGGCTCAATGAAAACACGGCAGAGGTTCGAACAGGGTTTGAACCTCTGTTTTTCCATATTCAAGGGGATTTTCGCGGGCAGCGCCCTTTTTCAGCGGGCAGTTGCGGCACGTTTTCGGGAAAATTGAAGAAAAATCTTTCACAAAGTTCAGGGCGCTGGATTGTTGGTTTTCACGAAGCCAATGACCAGCGCCTTTTTTGCGCTCAAAAAGGGCGCTGAGAATGGAGGTGTATTGTATGATAGCAAAATGGCGGCATCCCATTGATACAATGAGATGCCGCCATCTTTAACAGCCCGACTCGGAATTCAGAGCCGGGCTGCTTGCTTATTCAGAAAAAATCAACGCTCCAAAGTACTTCGGAAGATGGAAATCGGGCCGTTTCGCGTCCACGCGGTTCCACGCAAGATAATGCTCCTGCACGGTCAGATCGCCGCATTTGTAGAAATTGCCCCGGATTGTTCCGGACGGAGCAAAATCCGGGAAGAACAGCCGCAGCAGCTGAAAAGGAAGCTCGTACGTCACATCCCAGCCACTGGGCGTTCTTTCGCTGGCTGCATGCAAGGTCTTTGCGCCGTCCGGAAGCAGGATCCGCATCAAATCCTCTCTTCCGGTCCCAAATCCGAAATAGATGCACAGGCTGGGGTTCAGCTCAATGTTGATATATCGCGCATCCTGCTCTGCGGCGCTGAAGAAAAACTCCAGGCAGCTGTCCTGACACGGCTGGTCAAGTATGCCGGTATTTTCTGCGCGGATCGTTGGTTCCTCCGCGTGAAGGCGCACATACAACCGGCTGTCATCGTACGCAAGCTGCGCGTAGGCGCTGACCTGCTCACAGGGCAGCCACAGTTTCTGGTCGATCGGCGCTTTTTCGATCTTATTCCAGTCCGGTTTCCCGGTGATTTTTTGAATCTGATATTGTCTGGTCATCTTTTTTCCTTTCTTCGTTTTCCGTGTCAATGCTTCGAGAAGATTGCCTCAAGCGTCCGCAAGACGGCTGCCTTTCGGACATCCTCGTATTTGCAGTCAAATAACTGGAGATTCAGCGCTCCAGTGCTGGTCAGGATGTGAAATTTCTCCGCGAGTACACCATTTCTACTCACGCCCCTGCGGGAGGGGCGACGTCGCCGTGACTGTTGCACCGGCGGATACCGTTACATTTCTACTCACGCCCCTGCGGGAGGGGCGACACTCGTTTCCGGCTTCGTCGATGTAGCTTTCACCATTTCTACTCACGCCCCTGCGGGAGGGGCGACAGGCGCTCCCGCGCGTCCGCGTCCGCCGCCTGCCGATTTTTACTCACACCCCTGCGGGAGGGGCGACTCGATTCCCGCACACTGGTGTGTTTTTGAGATTATTTCTACTCACGCCCCTGCGGGAGGGGCGACCAGATCGACACGAGCTTCGCGGCAGAGCAGAAGAAATTTCTACTCACGCCCCTGCGGGAGGGGCGACACGCCGTCGGCTTCCCTCTGGCGTCCACCGTCTTATTTCTACTCACGCCCCTGCGGGAGGGGCGACGACGTGGAGGGCAGCGCTGCGAACACTGCCGGTGTATTTCTACTCACGCCCCTGCGGGAGGGGCGACATACCGCAGCTGCACCCGTCAACCCAACATCATGCATTTCTACTCACGCCCCTGCGGGAGGGGCGACCCGCGGCACTTCATGTCCTTGTCTGTCCCTTTGTAATTTCTACTCACGCCCCTGCGGGAGGGGCGACGCCCGTTTCGCACACCGAGGGCGAGGCGATCGCACTATTTCTACTCACGCCCCTGCGGGAGGGGCGACTTGAACTGGATGTTCTCGCCCTTTGTCTGGTAGATTTCTACTCACGCCCCTGCGGGAGGGGCGACTTTTCGCAGTCTCCGGTCGGTCCGCCCGGTGTAATTTCTACTCACGCCCCTGCGGGAGGGGCGACCAAGCCCTATTTTTTAATTAACTTAATATTTTCCTTATTTCTACTCACGCCCCTGCGGGAGGGGCGACCAGCTGCTGGCCGAGATCGCAAAAAAAATGGCCGAGATTTCTACTCACGCCCCTGCGGGAGGGGCGACCGCGGACGCTCGAAGTCAAGGCGGAAGGGGATTGATTTCTACTCACGCCCCTGCGGGAGGGGCGACGAGACGATTGACGCGCTCGGGCAGGTAAAAAACGAATTTCTACTCACGCCCCTGCGGGAGGGGCGACGGACTTTGCATTGAGGATATCAAGGCCACGTCCACATTTCTACTCACGCCCCTGCGGGAGGGGCGACGCGCCCGGCAGCTTCATCGTGCCGCTGTCCGAAAGCATTTCTACTCACGCCCCTGCGGGAGGGGCGACGATGGAGATCTACCACCAATTAAAAATCTACGAGATTTCTACTCACGCCCCTGCGGGAGGGGCGACCTTGCGCGGCCTGATAATACTCGGCGCGATTTACGATTTCTACTCACGCCCCTGCGGGAGGGGCGACCGATCACGTCCGCCAGCTGGTCAGGGCGGAAGCTATTTCTACTCACGCCCCTGCGGGAGGGGCGACGCGCGGCTGCGGATGCTGCTGTGCTTCCTGCCGCAATTTCTACTCACGCCCCTGCGGGAGGGGCGACGAGGTCATGGAGGGCACGACATTAACGGAGCCGCTTATTTCTACTCACGCCCCTGCGGGAGGGGCGACGTAGATCGGCTGGCAGAAGTCGTTCACGAACCAAATTTCTACTCACGCCCCTGCGGGAGGGGCGACGAAGCTGCCCGCCGCAGGATCAACGAGCGCATTGAATTTCTACTCACGCCCCTGCGGGAGGGGCGACGGGGCACCATTACAGGCATCCCGACCGGCGGGACAATTTCTACTCACGCCCCTGCGGGAGGGGCGACCAGACGCGGCCTTGCAGACAGACCGTGAGGACTGGATTTCTACTCACGCCCCTGCGGGAGGGGCGACGGATGGAAAGTTCCACATTCCCCTCACCCAGCAGGAATTTCTACTCACGCCCCTGCGGGAGGGGCGACCTAGAGCAGGAGGGCGTAACGATGGAAATGAAGATCATTTCTACTCACGCCCCTGCGGGAGGGGCGACTTCGTTGGCCTGCAGCTGGTCAATGTCGATCATTTTATTTCTACTCACGCCCCTGCGGGAGGGGCGACGTTCGCGTTCTCCGAGGAATGGGACGGGCTGACGAAATTTCTACTCACGCCCCTGCGGGAGGGGCGACAAAAAATCAAGGCTGGGCAGCATGTGTCGAATCTATTTCTACTCACGCCCCTGCGGGAGGGGCGACGGGCAGCAGATCCTGAAGGTCTACGAGGCAAAGGCTATTTCTACTCACGCCCCTGCGGGAGGGGCGACCGATTGCCGGGCGGTTTTTCGTGAACCATGCTTCATTTCTACTCACGCCCCTGCGGGAGGGGCGACCGGTATGCAAACCTCGAAAAACGCGACAGGGAAAAATTTCTACTCACGCCCCTGCGGGAGGGGCGACTCTGCCCCTGCAGCGTCGTCTTCGCTGTCTGCAGCAATTTCTACTCACGCCCCTGCGGGAGGGGCGACGGACGACGCCGGAGGCGTTGGACCCGTACACACCATTTCTACTCACGCCCCTGCGGGAGGGGCGACAGCTCCGGCGCGAGACTCGCGTCGGCGTCAGTGAATTTCTACTCACGCCCCTGCGGGAGGGGCGACCTTCGAGCCGGGCCAGATCTTCGCGGCAGTGGTATCGATTTCTACTCACGCCCCTGCGGGAGGGGCGACCGGAGGTGATCGATGAATGAAAAAAGTTGATGGAATTTCTACTCACGCCCCTGCGGGAGGGGCGACTCTATCTTCCTTTCCCTTGTCGGCGGTGCTTTGCCGCATTTCTACTCACGCCCCTGCGGGAGGGGCGACAGATCATCCGCAAATACTTCGGCCTGCCGGAGCAATTTCTACTCACGCCCCTGCGGGAGGGGCGACTCGACGGGCTTTGTGATCTTGCTTACGTCCCATCCATTTCTACTCACGCCCCTGCGGGAGGGGCGACAAGCGCGTCAAGCAGGAGCGTTATGCGGCGCGGATTTCTACTCACGCCCCTGCGGGAGGGGCGACAAACACATACGCCTCATACGGCCACATCCGGTAATTTCTACTCACGCCCCTGCGGGAGGGGCGACGCCCGCGATGATGCACAGCGCGAAGCCCACGCCCATTTCTACTCACGCCCCTGCGGGAGGGGCGACGGACGCGCTGCGGGAGAAGAAGCGGTGGATTTCCGTATTTCTACTCACGCCCCTGCGGGAGGGGCGACGTATTTCTACCAGTGGCAGGCAGCCTTTAACCAGCTATTTCTACTCACGCCCCTGCGGGAGGGGCGACCTTGATTTGTTGGCTGTGTTTCAGATACGACATAATTTCTACTCACGCCCCTGCGGGAGGGGCGACTTGGTATAGTGGTCATTGTTATACTATCATTCAATCTCATTTCTACTCACGCCCCTGCGGGAGGGGCGACTGGCTCGCTGGACAAATGGGACTTCCGGTCGAGAAATTTCTACTCACGCCCCTGCGGGAGGGGCGACCTGGCACGGTGGATGGTGCAGAGATAGGAGGCGTGAATTTCTACTCACGCCCCTGCGGGAGGGGCGACTTTGCTTCTCAAGCATTTCACGTTTTGCCTTTTCAATTTCTACTCACGCCCCTGCGGGAGGGGCGACCGGAGCGGCCCCGTTTCTTTTTTCGCTACTCATGCAATTTCTACTCACGCCCCTGCGGGAGGGGCGACGTGCGCTCTGGAAATGTTCAACGAGGACTATGTATTTCTACTCACGCCCCTGCGGGAGGGGCGACCTCAAAAACCGAGTGCGTACATCAGGCTCGGAATATTTCTACTCACGCCCCTGCGGGAGGGGCGACGATCTCGAACGGGAGCAGAAGCTGGCCGCGAAGATTTCTACTCACGCCCCTGCGGGAGGGGCGACTGAACCGTATCGTCATCGCACTTATGCAGGAACTGATTTCTACTCACGCCCCTGCGGGAGGGGCGACTGCAGATCTTCGACGATGCTGGAAACATCGACCTCATTTCTACTCACGCCCCTGCGGGAGGGGCGACCAAATGAGCGGACTGCGGTTTGAGAGCATGGCGATTTCTACTCACGCCCCTGCGGGAGGGGCGACGGCAGCCTGCCGGGGGCACTCCCGACCGGCGGAACATTTCTACTCACGCCCCTGCGGGAGGGGCGACTCGAGCGTCTGCCGCAGATCGTCGTCGATTACCATCAATTTCTACTCACGCCCCTGCGGGAGGGGCGACGTCTTCCGACGCGGTAAACCTTCAGGAATCTCTCATATTTCTACTCACGCCCCTGCGGGAGGGGCGACCCTGCTGGCTATGTCTCTGATCGCTTACCTTGTCATCATTTCTACTCACGCCCCTGCGGGAGGGGCGACTTCGCTCAGAAGGCCGTTGGTGTACCGTTTATGGATTTCTACTCACGCCCCTGCGGGAGGGGCGACATGACGGACGCCGATCGCCGGAAGACGCTCTGCGATTTCTACTCACGCCCCTGCGGGAGGGGCGACTTGCTCGACTTTTGCATCAAGCTCATCCTGCGTATTTCTACTCACGCCCCTGCGGGAGGGGCGACAGCAATTTTCCACAAGTCCGTCATGAGGTTTTGCGGCAAATTGCCGAAAGATGATACAGTTTTATGTCTGGCTTCCTTTGGTTTTCCAAGAAGAGATCCAAAAGCTGTATATCTTGCATGGATTTCATGCGCCAACCTGCCGCAAAAATGTGTACGGCAGGGGTTGGCGTTAAAAGATCAAGGCACTTCCTGCTTCCACGAGGGGCTTGCGTCCCATGCTTTCGATCCGGTTCTCGTATGAATTGCCGAGTCGATAAAAGCGGACAGAATCCTGCTCCATATCGATAGCTTTTCCCAGTTCCTGTTTCAGCACGACCAGCTGTGCAGCGTCCACGAGCACCTCAAACACGGAGTTTTGAACACGCATCCCGTGTCGTTCACAGATCTTTGCTACTTTCCGCAAGCGCTTTTGCCCGGCAGAATCCGATGTGTCCACATCATAGGTTACGACCAGCATCATATGTCATGACCTCCACACAAACGGCGGGTATCGATCCAGATCCCCGCGCAGCACACGGGCAAACAGCATAGACTGTACGTATGGGATCATCCCAATGGGAACTTTCTCCTTCAAAAACGGGTGCTGAATGGACTCGCGCTTTCTGGCCCGCCACTGTTCAAGAACCTTTCGCCGCCCTTTCTCGCTGAGGTATACCGCTTCAAAGTCTGTCGTAAAATCCTGCGTCTGAAACTGATCCCTGTTGAACATGGAAATGACCAGCCGGTCGCACAGGGGCGCACGCAGCTCCTCCATGATGTCCAGCGCAAAGGATAGCCGCCCCGGGCGAAGGGTGTGCAGATACCCGGCGGCAGGGTCCAGCCCCACAGCTTCCATCGAAGATCGAACGTCATGTGCCAACAGCGTATAGACAAAAGACAGCACCGCATTGACTTCGTTCAGCGGCGGACGCCGACTTCTCGTCTCAAAGCGGTATCCCTTCGGACTGGAGAGCAGATTGTCAAAGCGAGAGAAGTAGACAGACGCAGCTGCGCCCTCGATTCCGCGCATGGAATCAATGTCCGTACAATCATCCAGACGATTTGCGATTGCGGTCAAATCAGCTGCCGCCGCAGCAACGCCGCTCTTTTCTGCTTCATCAGAGGCAGTACGGGCATACCGCACCAACACAGATCTGCTGTTTCGCAGCTTACAGAACAGCAGATCCTTGACAAACCGGTTTGCAAAGGCTGTATCTGCCAGTGTTTCATACTGGCGCTTTCTTAACAGCACATTTCCGCTGACCGGGCCGCATAGCCGCCCCAGAAAAAAGCCGTTCTCGCTGAGAAATGTAATCGTCACGTCGTTTTGGGAGCAAAATGAGAGCAACGCAGTTGAGAGTGTGTTCTTTCCGAACAGAACGATGGAGTTCACCTGTGTGATTGGAACAGCGGCCTTTTCTGCACCGCCGATGGAGATGCAGATATTCCCGTTCCGCTCAAACAGATAGCTTTCAGGCGTTGTAATATAGAGCGTCTCCAGCAGCTTTTTCATGGGACATCCTCCTCGTGCATGGCCTCTTTGCGCAGCTGCATACAGTAGCCGGACGCGGATCGCTGCACGCTGGGAAGGCAGTGCTCCCGCAGGGAGCACGCCTTGCATTTCGCCCCGTATTCCGCCGGCGGGATCGAAAAGCTTCGGCGAAACGCCTCGATCCTTTCGATTGTTTCCTTTACAAGACTGCGGAGCTCCGCTGTAAAAGAGACCGGATACCGGCGGTGCGATGTGATGTAGTAGATGGCGCCCTCCGGGATCTGTGTCTGGAACATTTCTTCCAGACACATGGCCTGCGCGCACAGCTGAACCTCATATTCCTGTTCTGCGCGGAGTTTTCCGTGCTTGTACTCAACCGGATACAGCCTGACCGGGAAATCCAGCGCAGGGATCATGCAGCCCTGGGCGGATGCTTCCGCTTCTATGCAGTCGCATTTCCCGGAAACTCCCATAGCTTTGGAGAATACAGGGAACTCATACAGCTTTGCTGAATCGCCCCGGCGTTCTATCCGCTGCGTGTGGACCCGCTCATGCTCAGAACGTCCTTTTGCGGTATCCGCACTTTCCGCCCAGACCTGCTCATTGGTCAGCAGTGCAGCCCGACGCAGGCAGAACCCTGCGTGAGACAGTCGGGAAAGAGGAATCGGCTCCCACTCATCCATGGCAGAACCAGTCTTCGTCTGCGGGAAGCGCGTCCCAGACTACCGGCTCAAAGGCACTTGGCTTGAACCCGATCTGCACGCCCTTGGGAACCCTGTCCAGAGAGACAAGCGCGTCATAATCCCGATAGCTTCTGGGATAGGAAACGGAAGCTTTTTTCGTGACCTTGACCAGATCAAAGAGCTTGTGGGCCGGGGCGCAGCCCAGTTTGGCCTGACGGATTCTCTGCGCCGCGTCGGTATCCGTGCCAACGTGCCTGAAAATAATCAGCGGAGAAACGACGGCCATTTCGCCCTTGCTGGCGGAGTGGTCATGCTCGTACATATTCAGAATGGCTTCAAACAGGACATTCAAATCTTCGTCATCAAACCCGGTCTCTTCAGCCAGGTTGGCGCTGACGAAGCCGCGAACCTCGTACAGGCCAAAGGGGATGATCTGCTTGCGGCCCATTGTGCGAAGCTTGTCCTCCGGCTGCTCCTGCTCCCATGCCGCGTAATCCTCTACTGTAGCGCCATCCTTTACCTTGTCGGCGACCGCCATACGGGTGATGGAAATGTCCAGCGGAAGAACGGCGTCCAGACTTTTTCCGTAGGTGATCTGCACCGGCCCGCGCACCTGCCCCGCGTTGGGGCCTGTGGACATGACTGCGCCGAAGGTACGTACATCGTAGAACAGCTCACAGGCCTTTTTTCTGCCCGCGTAAACGGCTTCCTTTGCCTTTGCGCAGTCTTCAACACCGGCTGCCCGCTTGGCCTCCGCGATATGGCGGTTGATGTTGGTTGCCTGCTGGATGATGATGTTCATGCCGGGCTCGCCCTGATGGGCCAGCTCCACGTAATTTCGAATGCGGCGCTTGGTTGCAGCGTCGGTGATGAAGCCCTGCATGGTCTGCGGATCGAGCCGGGGCATATTCCCCATGTCCGGGTCTCCGTTCGGGTTACAATTTGTGCACGCAACGTAATACATGAACTCATATCGGTTCTGAATTGCCATAAGATACTCCTCCTCTTATTCTTCTGCCGCGCCGGTCTTTTCTCTGGCGGCGGCGACGTTTCTGTTTCTCTCCTGATTGAGCTTCGCGCCCATCTGATAGTAGCCCAGCGCAAAATAGGACTGCTGTTCCAGATTCAGCGTAGCAGGAATGGACGTCCCCAGCGCGACGGAAATTTCCTGCAGCTTCTCGCGGTATTTATCGGCGAGCCACCCGTTTTCGATCTTTTCCAGATGGTGATTTGAGCGGCTGCTGAGCTGGCCGATGACCAGCGCGGGCATCTGAATGGCGGAGGCGTAGTACCGCTCCACAATGCCGGTATTGACGTCCGGCATGGCCGTCCTCTGGATCGCCGCATATACGGCCATCAATCCGCCGCAGTGATATGCGGCATTGCGAAGATGCAGATTGTATGCTTCCAAAATTGTTCCCTCCTGATGATGGATTCGATTTTTCCGGAGCAGCCAGACCTTCAGCCATTGGCAGGCCAGACTGTTGGGCAGGGTGCTTCGCGTGTCGCTGTCGTCGTTCGACAGCAGCTCCGAGCGAATATAGGCCAGCGCCTTTGCCGCGACGGCATCCGGCAGGCATCCGCCTGACAAAATCGCCTGCACGACCGCCGGGGTGATCCCGGCCAGCTCCTTTGACAGCCGCTCAAAGGGTCGGCTGTCGGTTTTCTGGAATTTTAAAAGACGAAGCAGACGAGCAGCCAGCTTCACAGGCCTGATGTTTCCGGTACCGCCCTGATTGGTCAGTGCCAGATCGGCATACCATTGTCCCAGATTGCGGCGAAGATCCGGATAGCTGCCTCTGTCATATCTGCGGATCATAACGCGGCTGTTTGCGCCGGACAGCAGCAGAATATAGTAGGATACGTTGTCCAAATCGGGAACAGGCTGCCCGGAATAGACGCTTTCCGGAATTTGATTCGCCTGATTTCGCGCTGTCAGCTCGTTGACGGCGGCTTCCGGTTCTGCTTCCTCGTCCGTTTCATCCTCCGGCAGATCATAACCAAAGTCCACAGTATAAAGCGGATCATCCTCCTGTGGAATCTCGCGGTCAAACCAGTGGACAAATTTCATTCCTGCAAGGATCGGCGCATCCTTCAAAAGATCATCCAGCGCAGCCTTCACGACGCTGAAAGCCTCTTCCGAAACAGGTGCGTTCGCCGCTTTTTTCTGGTTATAGGAGCAGAATGCCGTCTTGTCAAAGCAAATCAGCGCATCCCCGCTCGCGTGCCCTCCGACGACTCGCAGGCCCTGTATCGGCGTGGTCGTCGTCATGGGAACCGTCGGTTCGCCGGTGATCAGGCACAGGGCGGATGGGCGTTCGTCCGCCGCAAAAAACTGCTTTCGGTAGGACTTCCACCATGTACGAAGTTTTTCCGATTGCAGGATAGACTGCCCGTTGACCCGAAATGAGATCCGATCTCCCGGCTTGATTTTGGCCCGATCCAGCTCTGCGCGAACGGCCGCCGCAAGTTCAGGCGTTTCCAGTGCACGGACGCAGACCTTCAGCAGCGGTTCTTCCTCTGCCGCGCTGCGGAGTGCCTCCAAAAAGAATGTGCTTTTGCTTCCGGGCTCCTCGGGAATGACGACAGAGCGCTTCTCTGCAAGAACATTACTCTTATCCTTGCCGTTGGCCAGACTGCCGATATCCGGGCACGGAACAGGCTCGTCTCCCCCCAGATAGACGCTGACATGGTCATCGCTTTCAGAGAGGGAAATATATGCCTTCATGGTTTTCCCCGCGAATCCCGGCGGCAAAGCCAGCTGGCGGCGTACTCCGTAGTCATATAGTGCTTTCAGCATAGGCCTTCCCCCTTCAGAACCTCCGGACTGTCATAGGGCGGGATCAGAATCACGCCGTTCTCCATGACCGCGTGGAACAGGGACATTTTGATCTTCGTCTTTTTCGTGACCTCCACATCATCCGGCGCAAACAGGTCGTAGACCATCAGCCCTGCGTCCATCGACTGCTGGATAGGCGAACGCGTCCCGTCGCTCTCCTCAAAATAGCAGACAAACTCGCGCATTCCAAGCTCCGGCTGGTGGAAACATTTTCCCGTTCGGATGCGCCGCAGCGCCTGCTCATACAGTTGGAGCTCTTTTCCCGCAAAAGCCGGGCGGGGAATGATCGACGCCGCGATCCGGTAGCGGACGTCCTGCAGCGCCGTCGTCTGCCGCTGCGTTCGCTCCTCCTCGGTGGAGATCGGCTCCGAACCGACGGTACATTTGACCTCGTTGCGCTTGAAGCTGATATAGCGGATGGGGTTCAATACCTCAATGCGGTTGATCTGCCAGCGGAACTCCTTCGGTTTCATGTAAATCGCAGAAAAAATCCCTCTGGCGGCGGATGGGGTTGGAAAGGGGTAGGTCAGCCGTTCTACTTTTGCATAAGGGGCAGAGAAACAGGCGAAATCTCCCCAGACCTCGATCGTGATTTCTTTCAAATACGCTTCACCTCCGTAATTTGTTCGTCCTGATTCGGACTGTGAACAGGACGTCCATAGCACGTGTCTGTTAGAAGAATGAAATATCTGACAAAATAAGTATGAAATATAACGGGTAATTTGTCAAGTATCCACGAAAAATAGAATAGCACACCAGCTGTCCAATAATCCGGACAACCAGTGTGCTTTTTTTCAAAATATAGAATCAAATCGCTCTTCCTGCGGAAAATGCAGGCCCAGTTGCTCCGAATACAGGTCCTCATACTGCGGGCACAGCAGATAGACATTGCTGCCTGCGGCCTGTTCGGCAGACTGTTCTCTGCCCCGGCGGGCAAACGGAATCTGCTCGGCATACAGGGCCAGATTTTTTGCAAAACAGGTCAGGGTGATCGGCGCTGCCTGCTTCAGCAGCGCGCCGGTGACGCCCTGCGTTCGCAGCTGCTCTGCGATCTGTTCATACAGCTTCCGCTCTGCGGCATAGGGAACAATGACCTGCGCACCGGCGCTGGCGATCAGCTTGTATTGCGCCGCCGTTTCTGCAAAGGCCCGTGCGTCGATTGCCTTCGTCAGCTCCGGTTTATCGACCGTTCCATCAAACAGCCGCCGGTAGTATTCCCGGATGTTCTCCGGATCATGGATAGAAAACGGCGGATTCATTTCCTGTACTGTGACTGTAGCATTGTTGTACCAGTCGTCAGGATACGGTATACGGCTGTCCTCCGGGCGAAATACGATCACTTGCCCCATAGAACCGCAGCCGTTCCGGTTGCAGCGTCCGGCAGCCTGAATGATGGAATCCAGCGGAGCCAGCGCGCGATACAGCGTTTCAAAGTCAAGGTCTACCCCAGCCTCGATGCACTGAGTCGCCACGACCCGGCAGGGCAGCTTCTGCTTCAGCCGCTGACGGATGATCTCAATTTGCCGGCTCCGGTGCGCGGGGCACAGGTCCGTGGTAAGAAAGAAAACCGTGTCTTCGGGGCAAAGCCGTGACAGTACGTCAGCGATCTGCCGGGCGTGACGGCGCAGGTTGACGATGGCGCAGACCTGCGCACAGCCCGCCATTTCCTCCGCAATGGCTTCGAGGGGCGTTTCATTCCCGATCCGCCATTCCACATTCACCCGCTTCAGAGCCTCGAACAATTTTCTGTGCTCCGGAAGGATCTCACAGGGCGTCCAATTCAGATCCTTTCGCGCGGCAAAATCCGGCTGCGTCGCTGTGGAGAATACCATGGTCGTGTGATAGCGGCTGCACAGCGCATTCACTGCGCGAAGCGTGGCGGAGGTCAGACTGGCAGGCAGGCTCTGGGCCTCGTCAAATACCACAACGCTGCCTGCAATGTTGTGGAGCTTTCGGCAAACGGTCGGGCGGTCTGAAAACAGAGCTTCAAAAAAACGGACAGACGTGGTGATGATAACCGGAGCGCTCCATCTGGCGGCCAGCTCCCGGGCCTCCTCCGGTAAATCACTTTGGCTATGGTCGACCAGCACGTTTGGAATGATTTTAGCATACGTATCTGCATTCTGTTCCGCCAACGTCAAAAACGGGAGGACAATAATGATCCGCTTTTTCCCATGCTTCAGGCAGTGCCGCAGCGCAAAGTGCAGCAGCGCCAGCGTTTTTCCGGTTCCGGTAGGCGCCGTCAGCGTATATAATCCCTCCGGCTTATCACCCATCTTCCCACACTGTTCAAAGACCTGATCCCGGTACTGATTCAGGGTTTTGTCCGCAGTGGAGGCTTGCCGGATGCTGCCGCAATAGGCGTATAGTGTTTCCAGAAGCGCCTGCGGGTCAAAATAGCAGTCCTCCGCACGATCAAGGTATGTACTGTCGTCATTCATTGCAGAGGCCGTGTAGTCTGCATCCACCAGACAGGAAAACAGCAATCTGGTATACAGCATGGATTCCAGTTCATCGGCTGGAGGTATCGGAAGCTTTGGCAGTCTGAAATCAGGAAAATCCTTTTGAAACGCGGCGTTTGCCTCTTTCAGCTGCGCTGCGTTTTCAATCGAGGGCGTTTTTCCGGCGTTTCCGTGGGCTTGCTTACGATCATCTGCAATCGCGTGCAGCTCCGCCTTTATCATATCGTAGGCCACAAGACCGGCATGGTGTCCATTGACCGCCTCTATCACAGGACGGCTGCCGGGTCTCCCCCTATAGCAGCATTCCAGGAAGCAGGCCCCGCTTATCGCATGGTCAACGCCTGTTCGTTTGCCTTTCCACACATCCTGAAACGCCTCGGTATACTTTCCAAAATCATGTACCAGCCCTTCCAGTCCTGCGGCATCTGCAAGGCCAAGCGCCTCCCCGTACTCCCGCGCAAGCGCAGCGACCTTTTGTAAATGCTCCTTCACAGTTTCCTGATGCCCCTGCAGATTTTCGGATTTCGCATAGTATTCCATAGCTGCCTCCCCGGCTACCGGTTTTATCCATTCCATTATACCAAGCGCACGCACCCATGCCAACAGTTATTACGGAAAACAGAACAATTGCCTTCGCCGTGCAGGCGTGGTTGGCCGTTTGGATAGAACAGCATTCTTTGCGCCAATGGCAACGGGTACTGAGCGCAATGTGGAGCTCCTGGCTGCGTGCGTTCAAAGTGGTCCCTTGTTCATATCGGCGGACGACTTCCTTTTTAAAGGAAGGGATGTATTCTTTTGGCATGATTGTACTTCCATTATACCCAATCCGCAAATCATTTCAAGTAAACACACGTTATTCGGATAACACTGCGGATTTTCCGCTCCAGCGACGCACGACGAAGCAAGAGGTGAAGAAACACGAATCTGAAAGAAGCGTTCTGTTTCTCCATCCTCGCCAGACGTCCTTCCGCCAGAACCGCCCTTTCCATATCACGCGCTTTCCCGCATCCAAACGGACGTCTCCATATGTAAGGCAAGCGAGCGTACTTGCTGATTACAAGAGCAACCACGATCAAATGCTGATCTTTTTCCGCAAGCAGTATGGGCGGTATCGGAATTTCCCCGTCCGGTGCATGATTTCTTACGATTTTCTGAAAATATACAGTTTGTTGATAAATTTTGCCGCAGATGTGATATGATATCAGCAACTACTTGGAGGAGGACGGCATTTGTGGCAGCGTCATTCCTGAAACGAAAACCGAAGGAGCCGGACGGGCCGCAGCGGCAGGAGATCCCCGTTTTGGAGGCGGACGCCGAGACGGGCTTAAGCGCCGCGCAGGCGCAGGAGCGGCTGGACGGCGGCTGGGGCAACGCGCCGGTGGAGTCTCCCGGCGCGTCGGTCCGGGAGATCATCGCAAAAAACGTTTTTACGTACTTTAACTTCCTGTTCTTCCTGCTGGCAGGCTGTGTGATCGCCGTGCGGCAGTGGCTGAATTTGACGTTCCTCGGCCCCGTGTTCTGCAATATGTTCATCGGCATCTTGCAGGATCTGCGGGTGAAGAAAAAGGTCGACGGGCTGAAGATCATGGCCGCGCCGAAATGCCGCGCCGTGCGGGACGGGCAGACCGTCGAGCTGGATGCGGCCCAGCTCGTGCGGGACGATATCGCCGTCTTTTCCCCCGGCGACCAGATCCCGGCGGACGCCGTCGTCGCGGCGGGTGAATGCCGCGTCAACGAGGCGCTCGTCACCGGCGAGGCCGATGAGATCGTTAAAAAGCCGGGCGAGCGGCTGCTCTCCGGCAGCTTTGTCGTGTCCGGCAGCTGCCGCGCACGGCTGACCGCCGTGGGCGCGGACAGCTTCGTCTCCCGGCTCACGCTGGAGGCCAAGCAGACCGGATCGCAGCCGCAGTCAGAGATGATGCATTCGCTGACGAGTCTGATCAAATGGATCGGCTTCCTTGTCATTCCGCTGGGCGCGGTGATGTTCATCAAGGAGTATCTGTGGCTGAAAAGCCCGATTGTGGACGCGGTGACAAGCACAGTCGGCTCCATCGTCGGCATGATCCCGGAGGGGCTGTATCTGCTGACAAGTCTTGCGCTGGTGGCCAGCGTCATCCGGCTGGCAAACCGGCGCACGCTCGTGCACGACATGGGCTGCATTGAGACGCTTGCGCGCGTCGACACGCTCTGCGTCGACAAGACCGGCACGATCACAGAGCCGAAAATGACCGTCGACGACATTGTTCCCTTACAGCCGGAGCGCTATATCGCCGACGATATCCGCATGATCATGGCCGATTACGTCTGCGCCATGCAGGACGACAACGACACCATGGCCGCGCTGCGGCGATATTTTACCGGACAGTCCATGCAGACGGCGATTGACGCCGTGCCGTTCCGGTCGGCGAAAAAATACGGCGGCGTATCCTTCCATGAGGATGAGACGTATCTGCTGGGCGCGCCGGAAATTCTGCTGGCGAACTGCCCGGAAAAGGAGCAGTATCTGCCGCTGGCGGAGGAATGGTCGGCGAAGGGCTGCCGCGTGCTGCTGCTGGCGCTTTACGACGGGAAGCTGTCGGACGAAGCGCTGGACGCGGAAATGATGCCGCTGGCGCTGATCCTGCTGAGCAACAAGATCCGGCCCGAAGCGCCGCAGACGTTCTCCTATTTTGCGCAGCAGGGCGTGCGCACGAAGGTCATTTCCGGCGACAATCCCCTGACTGTTTCGGAGGTCGCGCGGCGTGCCGGGATCCCGAATGCGGAGAAATTCGTCGATGCGCGGACGCTCAAGACAGACGCGGAGCTTGCAAGGGCGGCGGAGGACATGACCGTCTTCGGACGCGTCACGCCGGATCAGAAAAAGAAGCTCGTCGCAGCCATGAAGCGGGCGGGCCACACCGTCGCCATGACCGGCGACGGCGTGAACGACGTGCTGGCGCTGCGCGAGGCAGACTGCTCCATCGCCATGGCCTCCGGCTCGGGCGTCGCGTGTCAGGCATCGCATATCGTGCTGCTTGATTCGCAGTTTTCCGCGCTGCCGTCCGTCGTGGCCGAGGGCAGGCGCGTCATCAACAATATTGAGCGCAGCGCGTCGCTGTATCTCGTCAAGAATATTTTCACGTTCGTGCTTTCCCTCATCACGCTGTTCTTTACGCTCCCCTATCCGTATACGCCCGCGCAGCTGAGTCTGGTCAACGCGCTGACCATCGGCATCCCGTCGTTCATCCTTGCCATGGAGCCGAACGAGAACCGCATCAGCGGCCGGTTTATGCCGAACATCATTTACCGGGCGCTGCCCGCCGCGCTGTCCGACCTCATTCTCGTGGTCGGCGTGATGCTGTTCTATCTGGCATTCCATATCAAAGAGGATATGCTCTCCACGCTCTGCACCGGCATTATGGGCATCGTCGGCCTGCTGATGGTCCATCAGACCTCGCTGCCGATGAATAAGCTCCGCAAGGCCATGCTCGTCGGACTGTGCATCGCATTCGTGGTGTGCTACTTCTTCCTGCCGGAGCTGTTTACGCTGAGTGCGCTGGATAAGCCGTCGCTGCTGATCCTCGTCGTGCTGGGCCTGCTTGCGTTCTCGGTCATGTTTGTCTGCCGCCGGGGACTGCGCAAGGCAAAGGCGCGGCTGGGCAAGGGAATTTTCCCGCACAGGAAAAAAAGATAAAAAACTGCAGATACTAGAGCCAGCCGGGAAAACCGGCTGGCTCAGACTTTTCTATATAAAGGAGAATGCATATGCACTACCATGTGAATGAAGACGCCTGCATCGGCTGCGGCCTGTGCGCCGAAACGTGCCCGGAGGTCTTTTCTCTCAGGGACGACGGCTTTGCCGAGGCAGCGCCCGGCCCCGTGCCGGAAAGCGCGCAGGAGACTGCCGCCGAGGCCATGGATGCCTGCCCGACGAGCGCGATCGAAGAGGGCTGACAAGGGGCGAAAAATCTGCTATACTGGTTCCATCCTGTCAAATGGGGTGGAACTATGGAAGAACGTTATGTGGCGTTCGACGTGGAAACGCCGAACGCGCAGAACCGGCGCATGAGCGCCATCGGCGTCAGCGTGATCGAGCGCGGCGAGATCGTGCAGGAGCTTTACACGCTTGTCGACCCGCAGACGCACTTTGATCCGTTCAATATCGCGCTGACCGGCATCACGCCGGAGCAGGTGCGCGGCAAGCCGGACTTTCCCGCGCTCTGGCAGCTGCTGGAGCCGATGCTGGCGGGCCGCATTCTGGTCGCGCACAACGCGCCGTTTGATCTGCGGGTGCTGGCCAGCTGTCTGCACGATTATCGCATCGACTGGAAGCCGGAGGCCGCGTATCTGTGCACCTGCCAGATGGGCCGAAAGGCATATCCGTACCTGCCGAACCACAAGCTGAACACGCTCTGCGACCATCTGCGGCTCGACCTCGACCACCACAACGCCGGCAGCGACAGCCGCGCCTGCGCACTTTTGCTGCTCGACTATCTGCAAAAGGGCCTGCGCCCGGAGCCGTTTCTGCGCACCTACCGCTTCGCGGACCGGAAAACGCTCCCGTACTGCACGGTATAAGCGCCCGCGCCCAAGCCTCCCCCTGCCATGCGCTGCATGGCAGGGGGAGGCTTTTGCCGTGTCAGCGCAGCGTTTCGAAGCGCTTTACACCGCGGGTCATGAGCCAGCGGGCGGTAAGCGCGTACAAAATCGCCATCAGCGCCAGAATCAGGCCGAGGGCGGCCGTCGCCGGCATCAGAACCGCCAGCAGGAAGAAATAGAGCGCGCCGACCGCCACCACAAAGCCGAAGGCAAGCAGCATGCTCAGCAGAACGCCCGCGCCCTGCTTCGCGGCCTGCGTTTCGTTGATCCAGTCGAGGTTGCAGTGGCGCAGGTCTTCCACCAGGCCGACGTTCGCCGTCAGCAGCACGAACATCAGCTGACAGGCCAGCAGCAGCGCCGTCTCTGCGGCGGAAACACGCAGCACCAGCGCGGCGGCAAGCATCATAACGAGCGCCGGCGCGACGGCCAGCGAATTGGACAGATTCAGCTTCGCCTGCAAAATCTTTTTGGTTTCGACCGGCATGGAGCGCACGATCCAGTAGCTCTTGCCCTCCAGCGACACCGAGGACGCCGTAAAGAACACCATGCCGGAAATCATCATCCCGGCCAGCAGCAGAATCGGCGCAGCCGCGGCACGCAGATTCGGGATTGCGCTCAGCGCCGCCAGAAGCTCCCGCCGTTTGACCACCGCCAGCACAGCCAGCACCAGCTCAAACACAAGGCCAAGCCCGGCGTTGAGCATATAGCCGGAGCTGCTGGTCAGCCGGGCAAGCTCCCGGCGGTAGAGCGCCGCACTCTGCGAGGAGGCGCGCATGGCTTTTTTCTCGTACCGCACCTTGACCTGTCCGCGCCGCGTGGTGACGATGTGGATAAAGCTGCGGTTCAGCAGCACATAGGCCAGCACGAACGGCAGGACTGTCCACAAAAGCGTCAGGCCGAGGTCTGCAAGGCTCCCGTCCGCAGCGGCCCGGCCCAGCCAGACGAGCGGGGCAGCCGAGCCGAGCGCGCCCGCGATCGCCGCGCCGTTCGCGGCCAGCTGCGTGACATAGCTGTTCATGCGGAAGCAGAACAGGAAATATGCCAGCATGAACACGACCGAGATCACCATGGTCACGGCGGTCGTATTGCGCATATGGCTGGTCACAAGCGAGACAAGCCACGCAAACAGGCAACTCACCGCCAGCGAAAACAGCGGCAGCGCCAGCACGATCACGACGAACGCCGTAATGCCCGTTCCGCTTGTCTCACCGTATTGCAGCCACGAAACAAAGACCGGGAGGGCCACGACAAGCTCAAGCACGAAGTTCATGGCCAGCAGCGCCGCCATGCGGCTGAGCAGGATCATGCCAGGCGGCACGGGCATGGACAAAAGCAGCTCGTTGTCCTTCGCCTCAAACAGCTGCGATTTGGCCGTAAACACGCTGCCGATGAACATGAGCGCAAAGGCCATGATCGCGAACATGGCAAAATACAGCCAGCCGAGTCCCGCCGGGAAAAACGCGGCGGCAAGCTGGGAAAACGAGGTATAGAACAGGAAGACGAACGCGCAGAAGCAGTAGAGCATCAGAATCGCATAGCCGGCGGCCTTGCCCTTCGTCTGACTCTTCCGCTTCCGGCTCTGTCCGGTAAACGCGGCGAGCAGCGCCGCCATCCGGACGCGAAGCAGCGTTTTAAGCATTCTTCTCACCCTCCAGCTCCAGGAACACAGCCTCCAGCGACTGGTCGCCCTTGACCTCGTCCATCGTGCCGGAGGCGATGAGCCGCCCCTGCTTGATGATGGCGACCTTGTCGCAGAGCTTTTCCGCGACCTCCAGCACGTGCGTGGAGAAGAAGATCGCGCCGCCGCGGCCGCAGTGCTCGCGCATGATGCTCTTGACCTGATAGGCTGCCGTCGGGTCGAGGCCGACAAACGGCTCGTCCATGATGATGAGCTTCGGGTCGTGGAGCAGGGCGGAGATGATCGCCAGCTTCTGCTTCATGCCGTGCGAATAGGCCGAGATGGGCTGCGCCAGATCGCCGGTCAGGTCGAACAGATCCGCGTATTTTTCGATCCGCGCCTCGCGGTCGGCCTTCGACACGCCGAAAATATCGGCCACGAAGTTCAGATATTTGATGCCGGACAGGAATTCATACAGATCCGGGTTGTCCGGGATGTACGCTAAAATCTGCTTGCAGCCGAGCGGGTCGGCCTTGACGGACTTCCCGTCTATGGTGATCTCGCCCTGTTCAAACTGCAGAATGCCCGCGCAGCTTTTGATCGTCGTGGTCTTGCCTGCGCCGTTGTGGCCGATGAAGCCGTAAATTTCGCCGGGCCTGATGTGCAGGCTCAGGTCGTCGACCGCCTTTTTCTCTCCGTAAAGCTTTGTAAGATGCTCAATTTTCAGCATCGAATTCACTCCTTTCAAGATGGGTAGCCTTTCAGACGTTTTGTTTGGACAAAAGTTCCCATGTGTCTATATCATAGCAGATTTTTTCAGTTTGTACAGGCAAACATTTTAGCAGTCGTAGCGCGAGACTGCTAAAATTCACAGTCTGTTCACACAAAGATGCAGAATTGTTCACAGGCCGGGTCTATCATGTGATTTGTAAACAAGAGATGAGCAAGACGCTCAGATCGAGTTTTCAAACATCATATATTACAAGACTCAAGGAGGTCTTTTCCATGTTAGTACCGTATGCACGTAAAAATCACAATGTTTCCAATTTCAATCCGTTCCACGATTTTGACGAGCTGGAGCGCGCGTTCTTCTCCGACAACGCCCTCGGCGAGTTCAAGGCCGACATCCAGGAGGACGGCGACAACTTCGTTCTGGAGGCTGACCTGCCCGGCTTCAAGAAGGAGGATATCCACGTGGACGTCGCCGACGACCGGCTGACCGTCTCCGCCGAGCGTCATTCCAACTTTGAAGACAAGGACAAGAAGGGCAATTACCTCCGCTGCGAGCGTTCCTATGGCTCCTACGCCAGAAGCTTTGATATCTCCGGCATCGATGCCGCAGGCATCAAGGCCGCATACGCCGACGGCGTCCTGCGCGTGACGCTGCCGAAGCAGAAGGAAGTCCCCGCCTCGTCCAGACGGCTGGAGATCGAATAACAGATAGATCTTCTACCGCATCGAGGGCGAATTCGTGTCCGTCGGCGCCGTGATCCACGGGAAAACAGACTATCTGGATGTCCTTTTTCGGAAAGAACGGTAAACAAAATTTCCAAACAGAAAACCCAGCCTCTTATATAAGAAGCTGGGTTTTCTGCGTAATTGCAGAGCCCCGCGCGCAACAAACGACGCGGTTTCCATGACGCTTGCTCCGCCGCCGGAAAGAACACGACTGGACGGTTATGGGTGGCTTGGCAGATGGTTTGGCCGGGCCGGGTGCTTGCATTGTATGTCTTGTTTTATCCCTTTTCCAAAGCCGTCCGGGGCTGTTTTCCTGCTGCGGCGCAAAAAGTTTACAGGCCGGAAACAAATTTTTGCATGATTGCACTTTCCTGTTGTGTCCGTATGTGATACAATGTATTCGGATTTTTATGCTGTTGCGCAGATTTGGATAGATAAAGGAAGATCATCATGGAATTACTCGCTCCCGCCGGTTCGATGGAGGCGCTGCGCGCCGCCGTCTGCAACGGCGCTGACGCTGTTTATTTAGGCGCCGATACCTTCAACGCGCGTATGAACGCCCGCAATTTTTCCGCCGCCGATCTGCAGGAGGCCGTTGTCTACTGTCATGTGCGCGGCGTCAAGGTACATCTGACGCTCAACACACTCGTGCTCGACCGCGAGATGCCGCGTGCGGCGGAGCTGATCCGGCTGGCCGCGTCCTGCGGCGTCGATGCGTTCATCGTGCAGGATCTGGGCGTGGTATCGTTATGCCGGCAGCTTGCGCCGGACGTGCCCATCCATGCCTCCACGCAGATGAGCATCCATTCGCTTGAGGGCGTGATGGAGGCCGCCGCGCTCGGGTGCAGCCGCGTCGTGCTTGCGCGGGAGCTTCCCGCGGAGGAGATCGCGCATATCTGTAAGAAAAGCCCGGTCGAGATCGAGGTTTTCGTCCACGGCGCTTTGTGCATGTGCTATTCCGGACAGTGCTACCTGTCCTCCGTCATCGGCCGCCGCTCCGGCAACCGGGGCCAGTGCGCGCAGCCCTGCCGCCTGCCCTACGGCTACGGCCGGTTCGAATCGACGCGCTACCCGCTCAGCCTCAAGGATAACTGTCTGGTGGGCGAGCTGGACGAGCTGCGGCGCATGGGCGTCGCGTCCATCAAGATCGAAGGCCGCATGAAGCGGCCTGAGTACGTCGCCATCGTCACGCGCGCTTACCGCACGGTTTTAAACGGCGGCAAGCTGACGCCGTCCGATCTGCAGGAGCTGGAGACGGCCTTCTCCCGGCAGGGCTTTACCGACGGCTATTTCAGGGGCCAGACCGGCAGCGATATGTTTGGCCGCCGTCAGGAGGGCGAGGACACGGCCGACCTGTTCGCCTCTGCCCGCGCCACCTATGAACAGGGTGAGCCGCAGCGCATCGGTGTGCGCTTCTACGCCATGATCCGCCGCGGAGAGCCTGCGCAGCTCGCCGTCGAGGACCCGGACGGCAACCTCTGCCGGACCCGCGGCCCCGTGCCGGAGCAGGCGGTCTACCGGTCGCTCACGCCGCAGGATCTGGAGCAGCAGCTGAAAAAAACCGGCGGAACGCCGTATCTGTGCACCGCCGTCCGCTCGTCTCTGGACCCCGATCTGATGCTCCCGGCGTCCGCCATCAACGCCATGCGGCGCGATGTGATCGCGGAGCTGACCGCAAAGCGCGGCCGTGCCGCGCCCGCGCGTCTGAACGCGTATGACGAGCCGCCGCGCTACGACGGCATTTCCGGGGAGCCGCAGCTGACCATCGCCGTCCGCACAGCCGGGCAGATCACCTCCCGTATGCTCTCCATGAAGCCAACGGTGCTCTATGTCCCCCTGTCCGAGCTGGCGGAGCACCCGGATCTGCCGCAGCGCGTAAGCGTTGAAACGCAGCTGGCGGCCATTCTGCCGCGCGTGATCTGGAGCGGGGAGCTTGCTCCCGTCGCGCGGCAGCTGCGCACGGTCTATGAGATGGGCGTGCGGCAGGTTCTGGCCGGAAATCTCGGACAGCTGCACATTGCCCGCGCGGCGGGCTTCGCCGTCCGCGGCGATTTCGGCCTCAATATCGTCAATTCCCGCGCCATGCGGTACCTGCGCGAGCAGGGGCTTGATTCGCAGCTTTTGTCGTTTGAGCTGACGCTGCCGCAGATCCGCGATATCTCCAAGGCCGTCCCGGCGGAGCTGCTGATCTACGGGCGGCTGCCGCTGATGCTGATGGAAAACTGCGTCATGAAGAACCGCACCGGCATCTGCGCCTGCCAGACCGGCACGGTCCGTCTGGTCGACCGTGTGGGCGAGGAATTCCCCATCGTCAAGGATCCCGGCACGTGCCGCAACGTGCTGCTGAACGGCAAGAAGCTGTATCTGCTCGACAAAAAGGACGCGCTGCGCGGCATGGGCCTGTGGGCGCTGCGCCTGCAGTTTACAACGGAAAACCCCGGCGAGATCGACAAGGTGCTGATGGACTATCAGGGCCGGGCCGTCTTCGACGCCGGAAGCTATACGCGCGGACTGTATTCGCGCGGCGTGGAATAAGCAAAAAAGAAGGAACTCCTTATGATCATCCTTGCATCGCAATCTCCCCGCAGGCACGAGCTGATGAAGCTCACCGGCCTGCCGTTTACCGTTCGTGTCGCGGATATCGACGAAACGATGGATCCGGCGCTGCCCGTCCAGCAGGAGGTCACGCGCGTCAGCCGCAGGAAGGCACAGGCCATCGCCGCCGGCGCGTCGCCGGACGATATTGTCATCGCCGCCGACACCATCGTGGTCATTGACGGGCGCGAGCTGGGAAAGCCGCGCTCGGAGGAAGAAGCGCTCGGTATGCTCCGCCTGCTCTCCGGCAGAACGCACGAGGTCGTGACCGTTCTGTCCGTCTGCAAAGGCTCACAGCTTGAGTCCGAAGCCGTCGTGACGAAGGTGACGTTCCGCACGCTCTGCGAAGAGGAGCTTCGCGCCTATGTCAGGACCGGCGAGCCTATGGACAAGGCCGGAAGCTACGGCATTCAGGGCTACGGGGCCATGTTCGTCAGCCGGATCGAGGGCGATTATTTCTCCGTCATGGGCCTGCCCCTGTGCCCGCTGTGCCGGATGCTGCGCGCGTTCGGCGTTCCGATCCTTGACGTGCAGGAGGCGCAGGCATGAAGAAAAAATTCTGGACGGGCCGCCTCAAGACCATTCTCATTGTCGCGCTCATCATCGCTATCTGCGCCGCCGTGACGCTTGCCATCACAAACGGGACAAGCGCCATTGAAAACGTGGTCGGGACGATCCTGTCCCCCATCCGTGCGGGCGTTGCGTCCATCGACCGGCTGGCCGAGCGGTATTACAACTATATGTTCCGCTATGAGACGCTTGAGGCGGAGAACGCGGAGATGGAAAAGCAGATCCTTGCCATGCAGGAGGATATCCGCGACGCCGAGCAGCTGCAGCGCGAGAACGAATGGCTCAAGGCGCTTCTGAAGCTGTCCGAAGAGCATGAGGATTATAAATTTCTCACATCGTACATCATTTCGTGGGATTCCTCCGACTATAAAAGCGCCTTTACCATCGGCAAGGGCACGAACGCGGGGCTGGAGGAGGGTATGTGCGCCGTGACGGAAAACGGGCAGGTCGTAGGCCTTGTGACCAAGGTCGGCGCCAACTGGGCCACCGTCACGACGATCATGGACTCGTCGCTTGAAATTTCCGCCTCCGTGGCCTCGTCCGGCTATACGGGCGTGGTACAGGGCACATTCCTCGAGGACGGAACGGAGATCCTGCGCATGAACTATCTGCTGACGGACGCGATCGTCAAGAATAACGATCAGGTCGTCACGACCGGCTCGACGCTCTATCCGCGCGGGCTGCTGCTGGGGTACATCACGAACGCCAGCCTCGACGAGACAGGCGTCGCGAAATACGCCACGCTCGAACCGTCCTGCGACCTGTCCAAGCTGGAGCAGATCGCGATCATTACGGAGTATAATGTGCAGTGACGCAAGAAACTGTTGTAGGGGCGGACGTCTCTGTCCGCCCGCAGAATACAGCGTTTTTTTGAAAATCTCCGGCGAATTCGCAACATTTCCAGGGCCGGCAGAGTCGCCGGCCCCTACAGACGACCTGCAAAAATGCAGCTTGACGTGTATATGACCGAAAGGAGGCCCGCGCGATGCACGCGACCTATAAAAATGCGCTGATGTGGACGCTTTACGGCGTGCTGTTTCTTTTGATCGCCGTTTTGCAGACGGTCGTGTTTGGCCGGGCGCGATTCTTCGGCGTCAAGCTGACGCTGATCCCCGTCTGCATCGCCTGTGTTTCCATGCTGGCAGGCGCGGAGGCCGGAGCGCTCTACGGACTTTGCTGCGGCACGGTCTGGTGCTTCACGGGCGCGGCCGGCGGCGCGATGCACATCGTCCTGCTGACCGTCTGCGGCGCGGTGATCGGCTATATCTGCGACCGGTATCTCGTGCGGCAGCTGCTGTCCGCCATTCTGATGAGTCTGTTGGCGCTCGTATTCTGCCAGACGCTCCTGTTTCTGTTTCAATGCTATCTCGGCACGATCCACATCGGCATGATCACTGCTCTGCCGGTCCAGATCGGCCTGAGCCTGCTCGCGTGCCCGCTCCTGTATCTCGGAGCCTGGGCGATCCGAAAGGTTGGTGCCAAATAAATGCAGCGAATTTCCCGCTTCCGCATGATCGTATTCATCGTCGTCATTCTGGCCATGATCGGCGTGTTCTCCCTGCGGCTTTACAAGACGCAGGCCGCCGTCACGGAGGACTCCCTCGTCGCGGCGGACGCCGACTCCATGGAGTACCAGTCGACGGTCGAGGCTGCGCGCGGCAATATTCTCGACCGCAACGGCAACGTGCTGGTGTCGAACCGCGCAAGCTATAACCTCGTCATCATCAACTTCGTCTTTTTCAACGCGCCCGACCCGAACGGGAACCTGCTGAAGGTCCTGAACCTCTGCGACGAGCTTGGGATCGCGTATGAATCGCATTTCCCCGTCTCCGCCGAGCGTCCCTATACCTATACCGATACCGACGACACCGCCTGGCAGGGCTATTTCCGCAGCTTCCTTGCCAGCCGGAGCTATGACCTCGATATCTCCGCGCCCACGCTCATGAAACGCCTGCGCGACGAATATAAGATCCCCGACGACTGGACCCAGCAGGACGTGTACCGCGTCATTTCCGTCCGCTATGAGCTGGAGCTGCGCTCGGTAGACGAGATCGGCATGGAAAACTATATGCTGGCAGAGGACGTCGACGCGGAATCGCTGGCTGCCGTGATGGAGCTGGCCGTGCCGGGCGTTGTGGTCGAAAACGGCACGGTGCGCGAGTACAACACCACCTATGCCGCGCACATTCTCGGCTACATCGGCCCGATCTGGAGCGAGGAGGCCGCCGAATACCGCGAAAAGGGCTACTCCATGAACGCGCTTGTCGGAAAATCCGGCGTGGAGCAGGCGTTTGAGGAATATCTGCACGGTTCAAGCGGCATCAAGCGGACGACCGTCTCCTCGACCGGCGAAATTCTGAACCGATACTATGTGACGGAGCCTGTGCCGGGCAACAACGTCGAGCTGACCATCGACATTTCGCTGCAGGCTGTGGCCGAGCAGGCGCTGGAAAAGGTCATTCTCGACCTGCGGGAAAACGGCGTCGGCCGGAACAAGGAGGGCAAGGACGCGCAGGGCGGCGCGGTCGTTGTGCAGATGTGCAGGACGGGCGAGATTCTCGCCATCGCAAGCTACCCGACCTACAATCTTGCCACGTTCAATCAGGACTATACCACCCTCAACGCGGACGAGATGAAGCCGCTGTTCAACCGCGCACTCACCTCCTACCCGCCCGGCTCGGTCTATAAGATGGTCACGGCCATCGCCGCCGTCGATATGGGCGGCTTCGACCCCGGCTATATCATCGAGGACAAGGGCCTTTACACCTTCTATGAATCCTTCCAGCCCAAGTGCCACATCTGGTCGCTTGCCAACCCGCGCACGCACGGCAAGATCAATCTGATGGAGGCCATCGCCTACTCCTGCAACTATTATTTCTATGAAGTCGGCCGTCTGACCTACGACAGCTATAAAAAGGAAACGGGAAACAACCCGTTTGATATCGTTGCCAAGTCCCTTGGCCTCGGCGAGCCGACGGGCATCGAGCTGCCGGAGGACACCGGCGCACGCGCGAACGCAGAGGAAAAGAACAAGCAGTACGCAGGCGAGGACGCAGGCTGGTTCGGCGCGGACGTTCTGCAGGCTGTCATCGGCCAGAGCCTGAATAAATTCACGCCTCTGCAGCTGGTCTGCTACACCTCGGCGCTGGCAAACAAGGGCACGCGCTATGAAGCGACGCTCCTGTCCCGCGTCGTCTCATGGGATTATCAGGATCTGATCGAGGAGTCCAAGCCCGTCGTGGCAAGCACGCTGGAGATCTCGGAAAAGGCGCTGAACGCGCTCGATCAGGGCATGCGCATGACCGGTACCATCGGCACGGCGGAGCAGTACCTCAGGGATTACCCCATCCCCATCGCCTGCAAGACCGGCACGGCGCAGTGGCAGGGCACGACCTCCACCGGCTCGTTCTCCGGCTCTGACCACGCCTCGTTCGTGCTCTACGCTCCGGCGGACAATCCCGAGATCGCCATCTCCGTCTATGTCGAGCGCGGCTCACAGGGCGGCAATCTGGCGAATGTCTGCATTCCCATTCTCGACGCCTATTTCTCCAGCTCCGCCAAATATGAGACTGTCGCGACTGAAAATATCGCTTACTAAGAGAGGAACCGCACATGACCGACCTTTCGCATATCCGCAATTTTTCGATCATCGCCCACATTGACCACGGCAAATCCACGCTGGCCGACCGTCTGCTGGAGGAGTGCCATTCCGTTGAAAAGCGCGAGATGGAGGACCAGATTCTCGACTCCATGGAGCTTGAACGCGAACGCGGCATCACCATCAAGGCCCGCGCCGTGCGTCTGGACTACCGCGCCGACGACGGCGAGAAATATGTCCTGAACCTCATCGACACGCCGGGTCACGTCGACTTCAACTATGAAGTCTCCCGCAGCCTGTCCGCCTGCGAGGGCGCGGTGCTGGTCGTCGACGCGTCGCAGGGCATCGAGGCCCAGACGCTGGCGAACACCTATCTGGCCGTTGACAACGGCTTGGAGGTCCTGCCCGTCGTCAACAAGATTGATCTGCCGGCGGCGCGGCCCGCCGAGGTCAAGAAGGAAATTGAGGACGTCATCGGCATCCCCGCCATGGACGCGCCTGAAATTTCCGCCAAGAACGGCATCAACATTCATTCCGTGCTGGAAATGATCGTGAAGAATGTCCCCGCGCCCACGGGCGACCGCGAAGCGCCTTTACAGTGCCTGATTTTCGACAGCCAGTATGATTCCTACCGCGGCGCGATCGTCTATCTGCGCGTCGTGAACGGCACGGTGTATCCCGGCATGGATATCCGCATGATGGCCTCCGGCGCAGTCTACAAGGTCGTGGAGGTCGGATATCTGCACCCGAAGGGTATGATCCCAGCCGAAAGTCTCGGCGCGGGCGAGGTCGGATATCTCACGGCCTCCATCAAGACCGTCTCCGACACCCGCGTGGGCGACACCATCACGGGCGTGGAAAATCCGGCCGCTGAAGCGCTTCCGGGCTACCATCAGGCGCAGCCGATGGTCTTCTCCGGCGTGTACCCGGCGGACGGCTCAAAATACGGCGATCTGCGCGACGCGTTGGAAAAGCTGAAGCTGAACGACGCGTCCATGAGCTTCACGCAGGAAAACTCCATCGCGCTGGGCTTCGGCTTCCGCTGCGGCTTTTTGGGCCTTCTGCATATGGAGATCATTCTCGAACGTCTCGAGCGCGAATATAACCTCGACCTCATCACGACGGCCCCGAACGTCGTCTATAAGATCACCAAGACCGACGGCACGCAGCTCGACGTCTATACCCCGCTCAACTACCCCGACCCCGCCGAGATCGCTGAGGCGCAGGAGCCGTATGCGAAGGCGAACCTCATCGCCCCGCCCGAATACGTCGGCGCGATCATGGATCTGTGCCAGAACCGGCGCGGCGAATTCAAGGATATGCAGTACCTCGACCCCACGCGCGTTGAGCTGCACTATTCCATGCCGCTCAACGAGATCATCTATGACTTCTTCGACGCGCTCAAGAGCCGCACGCGCGGCTACGGCTCGCTGGACTACGAGCTGGAGGGCTACCGCCCGTCGAAGCTCGTCAAGCTCGACATTCTCCTGAACGGCGAGATCGTCGACGCGCTGAGCTTCATCCTCTTCGCCGACAACGCCTACGCAAGAGCCAGAAAGATCTGCGAAAAGCTCAAGGACAATATCCCGCGCCAGATGTTTGAGATCCCCGTGCAGGCTGCCGTCGGCGGCAAGATCATCGCCCGCGAGACGATCAAGGCCCTGCGCAAGGACGTGCTTGCCAAGTGCTACGGCGGCGATATCACGCGCAAAAAGAAACTGCTCGAAAAGCAGAAGGAAGGCAAGAAGCGTATGCGCACGTTCGGCACGGTCGCCGTGCCGTCCGAGGCGTTTATGGCCGTCCTCAAGCTCGACGACGAATCGTAGGAGGTTTTTCCGTGGCGCTCATTCAGATCGTTGAAAACAAGAAAAAAAGCCTCGGCATCTACGTCCACATCCCGTTCTGCCGGAGCAAATGCGAATACTGCGACTTTTATTCCGTTCCCGGCGCGCGCAGCCGGGATCTGATGGACCGGTATCTCGACGCCGTGATCCTGCACATCCGCGAGGCGGCGCAGGGTGCAGCGGGCTACGAGGTCGATACCGTCTATTTTGGCGGCGGCACGCCGTCGTTCTTCGGCGCCGGCGGGCTTGCAAAGATTTTCGCCGAGATCGACCGCCGCTTCGACGTCAGCCGCGACGCGGAGGTCTCGCTGGAGGCCAACCCCGACTCCGTGACGCTGCCCATGCTCACGCGGCTGCGCCGCGCGGGCTTCAACCGCATCTCCATCGGCGTGCAGTCGGACGACGACGCGCAGCTCAAGGCGCTGGGCCGCCCGCATACCTACCGGCAGGCGCAGCAGGCCGTGTCGCTCTCGCGGCGCGCGGGCTTTGACAACGTTTCGGTCGACCTCATGTTCGGCCTGCCGAGCCAGTCGCGCGAAAGTTGGATGCAGACGCTTCGCAACGTCATCGACCTCAAGGCCGACCACATCAGCTGCTACGGGCTGAAGGTCGAGCCGGGCACGAAGCTCTGGACGTACAAGGACTGCGCCAACCTCCCGGACGACGACGCGCAGGCGGATATGTATTTTTACGCCGTCGAAACGCTGGAGCAGTTCGGCTATCACCAGTACGAGATCTCCAATTTCGCGCACGACGGCTTCATCTGCCGCCACAACATGAAATACTGGGTCGGCGACGAGTATCTGGGCTTCGGCCCGTGCGCGGCCTCTGACTTCGCCGGGCGGCGATTTACCATCAAGCCCGATCTGGAGGGCTATATCAAGGGCGTGACGGACAAGGGCCAGATTTTGTCCGAATCTGAGCTTGTCCCGCTGCGCGAACGCGCGGGCGAATACCTCATGCTCCGATTGCGGACGGTCGACGGCATTGAAAAGAGCGAATACACCCGCTCGTTCCTGCTGCCGTTTGAGCCGATCGAGGACATTCTTGTCCGGCTGCAGGCGCGGGAATACGCCGCGTTTACCTCCGGCCGCTGGCACCTGACGCCGAAGGGCTTCATGCTCTCGAACACCATTCTGGTGGAGCTTCTCGAAGCGCAGCAGAAATCCAGACCGCTGGCGCAGAAGCGCTGAAGACAAACAGAGCCGGGGAAGCGTCGACGCTTCCCCGGCTCTTGCCGGAAAAAACAGCCCTTCCGGTCAATCGGTGCGGCCGGAACAGGAGACTGCGAAGAAACCAGGCAGCTGCTTTTCGGGCTCCGCCCGGATCAGCGGAACGCGGAACCCCCGTTCTGCCTGCCTTCTGCCGCTCCGGCGAAGCGCGGCGTCTGACCGAAACGCGCACCTGCGTATGGATCATCCGGCGGACAAAGCATCTCAAAAGCGTTTGCCAACGATCTCTCTGGCCATAGTATGCGCAGGGCGAAGAAAAATACACAAGGTCTGATTTGACTTTACAGGCGCAAAACGGTAAGATAAGAAAAAAACGAACAGGAAGCACAAAGGCAATGGAAGAATTTAAAAATTTACAGGAAACAAAGCTCACGTCCCAGCCGATCTTTGACGGCGACGTGCTGCATATCTACAAGGATACCGTCCGCCTGCCGAACGGCAAAACCTCCACACGGGAATACACCGTCCACCACGGCGCGGTGTGCATCCTGCCGCTGCTGGAAAACGGCGACGTGCTGCTCGAGCGGCAGTTCCGCTATGCCATGGGCGAAGTCCTGACGGAGATCCCCGCCGGGAAGCTCGACTACATCGGCGAGGACCCGCGGGAGGCCGCGCTGCGGGAGCTGCGCGAGGAAACGGGCGCGGTCGCAAGCGAGCTCATCCCGCTCGGCCCGTTTTACCCCACCTGCGCGTATTCGACCGAGGTCATCCAGATGTTCCTGGCACGCGGGCTGAGCTTCGGCGAACGGGATCTGGACGAGGACGAATTTCTGAACGTGTTCCGCCTGCCGCTGCGGGAGCTGGTCGAAAAGGTCCTGAACGGCGAAATTCCCGACGCCAAGACGCAGGCCGCCGCGCTTCGCGTGTGGTGCATGCTGCAGGAGGGAAGGCTCTCGTGAGGCGGGAACTGCTGTACGTCTCGTCCATCGGTGAAGACTGCTGCGAGGCTGCGCGGGCGTTTGGCCTTGGGATCGAGCTTGCGCAATTCTGCACCGCCGCCCGGCTCGACGGCGCTCCGCCGGAGCCGTGGGAGCTTCCGGTGGAACGCTGCCTGTCTGCATCAAGCCGGTTCGTGCTGCACGGGCCGTTCAACGAGCTGACGCCTGCGGCCATCGACCCACTTGTGCTGGATGTGACGAAGAAGCGATACCGGCAGGCGATCAAAAAGGCGCATACAATGGGCATTCAGAAAATCGTTCTGCACGCAGGCTTTCTGCCGCTGGTCTATTATCCGGAGTGGTTCGTGGAGCGCAGTGCCGCCGTGTGGCGGGAGCTGCTCTGCGATGTTCCGGACGATATGACCGTGTGTCTGGAAAACGTGCTGGAGCCGGAACCGCAGCTTTTAACGGCGATCATGGAGGCCGTCCATGACCCGCGCCTGCGTATCTGCCTCGATCTCGGCCACGCGAATACGTGCGCGTCAGCGCTTCCCCCGGAGGACTGGCTGCGCGCCTGCGCGCCGTACCTTTCCCACGTGCACCTGCACAACAATCAGGGCGACCGTGACCTGCACGCGGCGCTCTTTGACGGCGTGATGGATATTGCGGGGCTTCTTTCCCTGCTGGAAGCGCTTTCCCCGCAGGCGACGTGTACGCTGGAGCTGACGCAGGACAGGCCGAGCCTTGACTGGCTCGTGGAAAAGCACCTTTTGGAGTGAACCCTATGGAACAGACTGAACGGCAGCTTGTTTCGCTGCTTTCCGAAATTACCCCGCTTTATGATGTGCCCATGCGCGAGGCGAAGGCCCGGCAGGACGCACTGGCCAAACCGCCCGGCAGCCTCGGTCTGCTGGAGGACCTTTCTGTCCAGCTGGCGGGCATCACCGGGCAGGTCAAAAACGAAGTCAGCCACACCCGCATTTACGTGCTTGCGGCAGACAACGGCGTGGTCTGCGAGGGCGTTTCGTCCGCGCCGCAGTCGGTCACGCGGGCGCAGGCCATCAACCTGACGCGCGGTCTGACCGGCGCGTCGTGTCTGGCGAAGCACTTCGGCGACGAGCTGGTCGTCGCTGACATGGGCATCGCGCTCCCCTATGCCTGCCCGGAAATTCTGAACCGCAGTCTCGGCAAGGGCACGGCGAACATCGCCGCAGGCCCGGCCATGGCGCGGCAGACTGCCGTGCGCGGCATTCTGACCGGCATGGGGCTTGCCGCACAGGCAAAACGGGACGGCATTCAGATTCTCGGCGTGGGCGAAATGGGCATCGGCAACACGACCACGTCCTCCGCCGTCTTGTGCGCCCTGAGCGGCAAACCCGTCGAAGCCGTTACGGGACGCGGCGGCGGATTGACCGACGCGGCATTTTTGAAGAAAAAACAGGTGATCGAACAGGCGCTGGCCATAAACACGCCAGACGGGAACGATCCTGTTGACGTTTTGCACAAGGTCGGCGGGTTCGATCTGTGCGCAATGGCGGGCGTATTTCTGGGTGCGGCGCATGAGCGCCTGCCCGTCGTGGTCGACGGGTTCATTTCCGTCGTCGCCGCGCTCTGCGCTGCCCGGCTGTGTGGGGCCGCAGCGGGCTATTTCATCGGCTCGCACGTGTCCTATGAGCGCGGGTACGAGATCGCAGCCCGGCTGCTCGGCCTGAGGCCCTGTCTGCAGCTCGGGATGCGCCTCGGCGAGGGCAGCGGGTGCCCGCTGGCCTTCCGCGTGGTCGAGGCGGCCTGCGCTGTGATGAACACGATGGCAACATTCCCGGAGGCCGCCATCGACGACGGATATCTGACCGAAATACGCGAAAGGGACAGCTTTACGGTATGAACTATTTTCTTTCCGGCGGCGCAAAAAACGGGAAATCCTCGCTTGCGCAGGAAATCGTCTGCGCGCAGAGCGGTCCGCGCTATTATCTTGCGACCATGATCCCGCACGACGATGAGGACCGGCTGCGCATTCAGCACCATCTGGACAACCGCGCGGGGATGGGCTTTCAGACCGTCGAATGCGGAACGGACATTCTCTCCTCGCTTTCGCGGATGGAGCCGGACGGCGCAGTGCTGCTCGACAGCGTGACGGCGCTGCTGTCAAATGAGATGTTCCGCGCGGACGGCACGATGGACGCCTCTGCCCCGGCGCGTCTGGAGGCGGAGCTGCTGGAATTCTCCCGCCGGATGCGCTGCTGCGTGTTCGTGAGCGATTATATTTACGCTGACGGCGGACAGTATGACGAATGGACGGAATGCTACCGCCGGGGACTGGCGCGGCTTGACCGGGCGCTGGCGGCGGCGTGCGAAAACGCCGCAGAGCTTTGCTGTGCGCAGGCATATTGGTACAAAGGAGGCTTTTCCGGATGAAAGCCAAGCTCAAAAAGCCCCTGACGGCACTCATGATGGCGTGGGGGACGTATCTGGCGATCCCGTGCCCGTATAAGGTCTGGGACGATGCGCTGCGCCCGTGGCAGATTGTGTGCCTGCCGCCGGTAGGGCTGATCGTGGGCGGACTCTGGGCGCTGTGTGCCGCCCTGTTCGCCCATTTCCGGTTTACCGGATTTCTGGCCGCCGCGATCTTGACGGCGCTTCCGTTTCTCGTGACGGGCTTTTTCCACCTGGACGGGTTCCTCGACTGCTGTGACGCGATCTTATCGCGGCGTGATCTGGTCACACGGCAGAAGATTCTCAAGGATTCGCGCGTCGGCGCGTTTGCAGTCGTGTGCGCAATTTTGCTGTTCCTGTTTTCGTTCGCGGCGATGGCGGACTGTGACTTCTCGTATATCTGGCGGGCGCTGCTGCTCGTTCCGGTCGTAACGCGCTGCATGGCGGGCGTTGCGGTGGAATCGTTTGCGCCCATGAAGACCAGCCAGTATTCCGGCACATTTGCAGCCGGGAAGACAAAACGGCAGCGGAACATTCTGCTCGGGATGTACCTTGCCGTCATGCTGGCGGTGTTCGTGTTCCTGTTTTCGCGGCCCAGCTGCGCGCTGGCCGTCGCGTGGGCGGGGCTTGTGACCATCCTTGCCTGCCGTCTGGCCCAGAAGCATCTGGGCGGGATGTCCGGCGACGTCGCAGGCTTTTCCATCACGCTGGGCGAGGCGTCCGCCCTTCTCATTCTGGCAGTCTTTTAAGGAGGAACGGTATGGTTCTGATCATCGGCGGCGCGTATCAGGGAAAAACAGCATACGCGCAAACAAAATACGCCCTGCGGGACGCGGAAATTTTCACCTGCGAGGGGGAAGCGCTCGATCTGACCGCCCGCTGCCTCCGGCATTTGGAGCGCTTCGCGCTTGCCTGCGTCCGGGCGGGAAAGGAGCCTGCGGACGTGCTGGCCGGGCTTGCGCTCAGCGGGAAAATATTGATCTGCGAGGACATTTCCTGCGGCGTTGTGCCGATGGACGCGGAAACGCGCGAATGGCGCGAGGCCGTCGGGCGCATGAACGCGGCGCTGGCCGCGCAGGCGGACACGGTCACACGCATTTTCTGCGGGCTTCCGCTGGAGCTGAAGGGATGAGGCGGCTCACGCTCATCCGCCACGGACTGACGGAGGGAAATGTCCGCCGGTGGTATTATGGGGCGCTCGATCTTCCTCTGTGCGAGGCCGGACAAGCAGCTGTTCAGGAGGCCGCCGCAGGCGGCCTGTATCCCCCGTACAGCGGCGAACGCATCCTGACGAGCGGAATGCTCCGCACAGAGCAGACGCTGCGCCTGATCTACGGCGAGGCGCCGCACGAGATCTGGCCGGAGCTGCGTGAGATCAGCTTCGGCATATTCGAGGGAAAGTCCTACGACGAGCTGAAGGGCTTGGCGGAGTACGAGGCATGGCTGGCGGGCGACTGGTTCCGGAACGTCCCGCCGGGCGGCGAATCCTTTGCGCAGGCGGAGGCTCGTATTTTATCCGCCCTTTCCCGTATGCGCGCGCAGGACGAGGATCTCCTCGCCGTCGTACACGGCGGAACGGTGCTCACGATCATGCAGGCGCTGTTCCCGGAGGAGGAAAAGTCCGGCTACGACTGGCAGCCGCGCCCCGGCGGAGGCTACCGGATCGACCTGACGGCGCATTGCTATGAGCAAATCGGTCTGCTATAAAAAACGCCATGCCCGGTATTTGCCGGGCATGGCGTTTTTTTATGATTTCGCAGGCTTTTTCTCAAAGCCGTGGACCCAGTCGGAGAAGTGGTAATAGAGGAAATAGACGATGGAGCTGAGCGACCACGTGATGGGATAGGCCATGTAGATATACTGAATTTCGTGGACGATGCCCATGACGATGGTGATATATGCGATCCGCACCACGCACCAGAACAGCAGCATGATAACCATCGGCACGAAGGCCTTGCCTGCGCCGCGGCAGATCGACGCAATCGCGTGGGAGTATGCCAGCAGGCAGAAGAACAGCGCCGTCGTGCGCATCTGGCGCGTGCCGAGTTCGACGACCTCCGGCGTGGGGCTGAACAGCGCGACAAGCTGCGGCGCAAGCAGATACATCGTCACGCCGATGATCTCCGCGATCACAACAGACGCGATGATACCGAAGCGCGAGCCCTTTTTCGCCCGGTCGTGAAGCCCGGCGCCGAGGTTCTGGCCGACAAAAGTCGTCAGCGCCATGGTGAAGCTGGTAACAGGCAGGAACGCGAAGCCCTCCAGCTTGGAGTACGCGCCGTAGGCCGCCATGGCGACCTTGCCGAAGGAGTTGATGTTGGACTGGACAATGACGTTTGCAAAGCCGATGACGGAGTTCTGCACGCCGGACGGCAGACCGTAGCGGATGATCTGGCCGAGCATTTCGCGGTCGATATGCAGCTTTTTCAGCTCGACCTGATAGATCGTACCCTTCTTCATCAGATGGATCATGCACAGGATCATGCTGACGGCCTGCGAGATCGTCGTGGCGACGGCAGCCGCCCACACGCCCCAATGGAACGCGCCGATAAACAGCAGATCGAGCACAATATTGGTAAGGGACGAAATGATCAGATAATAGAGCGGCCGCTTGCTGTCACCGAGGGCGTTCATGATGCTCTTGCACATATTGTACATGACGACGGCCAGAACGCCGATGAAGTAATACCGGAAGTATGCGATCGCGTCCGGCAGAACCTCCGGCGCGGTGCCCATCCAGCGCAGGAACGTCGGCGTCAGCCACACGCCCACCACCGTCAGAATCACGCCGCTGATCAGGCCCAGCATCACGTCCGTGTGGATAGCCTTGGATACGCGGTCATAGTCACCCGCGCCAAAATAGCGGGAGATGGTCACGCCTGCACCCATGGACAGGCCGGTAAAGAAGCTGATGAGCAGGAAGATCAGCGGGCCGGACGCACTGACGGCCGCCAGCGCCTCATCTCCCAGAAACCGGCCGACGATCAGCGCGTCCGCCGTATTGTAAAGCTGCTGGAACACCTGACTGAGGAATACCGGCACGGCAAACTGTACGATCAGCTTCCACGCGCTTCCCTTTGTCATATCCAGCGTATTTCCGCCCACAGCGCATCCTTCCCTTCACGTAAAAAATACCGCGTACACAGCGCGGTACATAAAGCATAACAGAAATAAGCAGAAAATGCAAACCAGTTTCTTCCGCGCATCAAATGCTGCCTCGCCATATTTTCTGATGGCATTGCACACTTCGCTGTTGTATAATAAAATTGCAAAACGCAGGGAGGTAACAGGATGTATTTCGCATACGGAGAACAGGCGCTTTCCTATCTGCGCAAAAAGGACAAGCGGCTCTGTGAGGTGATCGACCGCATCGGGCATATCGACCGCACGGTGGACCCGGACCTGTTTTCGTCCGTCTTGCACCACATCATCGGCCAGCAGATCTCAACGAAGGCGCAGGCGACGATCTGGCAGCGAGTGCAGGACGCGCTGGGCACGGTCAATTCCGAAGCCATTCTGGCCGCAGGCGTTCCGAGCCTGCAGGCGCTTGGCATGACGTTCCGCAAGGCGGCGTATATCACGGACTTTGCCGAACGGGTCCATACGGGTGCATTCGATCTGGACGCCGTGGCGCATATGAGTGATGAAGCTGCTATCCGGGCATTGAGCAGTCTGAAGGGCATCGGCGTCTGGACGGCGGAGATGATTTTGCGGTTTTGCCCGCGGCTAATTTGAAAACCTTATATTGCCGGACAGCGA
>ERZ827488.664-NODE-664-length-49391-cov-12.771647_pt1 | contig 49391 bp, 41 predicted proteins | sample MGYA00519771_ERZ827488 | MGnify/ENA primary metagenome ERZ827488 (study PRJEB31778, sample SAMEA3449323) | human gut metagenome | biome: human gut; feature: human-associated habitat; material: faeces | place: United Kingdom | collected 2010/2012 ... | reverse complement strand
AGGAGAAAGAAGATGAAACTATCAATTTTACTGGCGGGGAGCATTTTAACCTCGGTGATTGTCGGCAATGTGTATGCCCAGACCTGCGGTGCTCAGCCATCGTGTGCCGATTTGGGATATACTTATACCGGAAGCACCTCTGACTGTCTCAGCCCTGCCCTCAAGTGCCCTTTTAACACCTCCTATTTTAACTGCACTAAAAAAGCTGATACATTTTATCAATTTAAATTAAATTGGGCTTGGGCATCAGATATTCCGGGAAAACAGGATTGGCCGGCTTATCAAAACGGAATTGTTATCGGACATGCTCATGACATTAAAAATTATGGCGCTTTTATCATCATCAACGGCAAAAAAATCGGTTCGTTAACCGGTGACGTAACACAACGGTCCTTTTTCTATTTCAATATCTCAGAGGGTGACAGGATAACTATAGATGCAGATGACGTACATGCTACTTTCGTTCCTTATTACGGCAGTTAAAAAAAAGCTCCCCAAAGGGAGCTTTTTTTAACTCAGAAAATATTCCCGCAAATAAGCCGGCAGATCTGCAATATTAACGCGATGCTGTTCCATTGTGTCACGATCGCGGACGGTTACGGATTCCGGTTGGTTTTCAATGGTTTCAAAATCGACCGTCAGGCACAGCGGGGTACCGACTTCATCGTGGCGACGGTAGGCTTTGCCGATATTTCCGGTATTTTCCAACGCAACGCGCCCAATCCCCAGTTTAAGCAGATTTTGTTTGATTTCATGGCATTTGGCCATTATCTGCTCGTTATTCTTTTTCAACGGAATAACCGCGACCTTTATCGGCGCAAGATGTTTCTTCAGTTTCAAAACAATACGGCTGTTGTTATTGCCGAGATCTTCCTCTTCATAAGCTTCGGTCAAAACAGCCAAAACGCCGCGATCAACCCCCATCGAAGGTTCAATCACAAAGGGAACGACCCAAGAATTGCTGTCATCATCACGAATGCACAACTTGGTGGTAGATTCACTGTTGGGATGACAGTGCGAGGTCAGATTTAATTCATCCTGCCCTTTGGTATGGTTGCCGAGGTCATAATCGGTGCGGTTGGCTATGCCTTCCAGTTCTTCCATACCGTGAGGGAACTGATATTCAATGTCATAGCAGGCTTTGGCATAGTGAGCCAAATCTTCTTTCGGCGTGGTATAAATATTAATGTGCTCGCGCGGCAGTCCCTGCTCTTCCCACCATTTGATCCGGGCTTCTTTCCACATTTCATGCCATTTTTCGTCTTCGCCGGGCATAACAAAATATTCTAGCTCGGCCTGTTCAAACTCCCTGACGCGGAAGATAAAGTTGCGCGGTGTGATTTCATTGCGGAAAGATTTGCCGATTTGAGCAATGCCGAACGGCAGCTTGCGCGAGGTGGAATCAACCACGTTTTTAAATTGGGTAAAAATTGCCTGTGCGGTTTCCGGACGCAGATAAGCCAGATTTTCCGCATTATCAACCGGACCGACCGTCGTTTTGAACATCAGGTTAAACGGACGGGGTTCGGTCAAATCTGTCGAGCCGCAATTCGGGCACTTTCCGTCTTTAATGTGGTCAGCGCGGAAACGCCCTTTGCATTTGCGGCAGTCGGTCATCGGGTCAGAGAAAGTGTCTTCATGGCCGGAATAATGCAAAACCTTGCGGTTAGTCAAAATAGCGGCATCCAGTCCTTCGATATCATCACGTTCATAGACCATTGCCCGCCACCAGGCCGCTTTCAGGTTGTTCTTCAATTCTACGCCTAACGGACCATAGTCATAAACCCCCTGCATGCCGCCGTAGATATCGGCATTCTGAAAAATAAAGCCACGGCGTTTACATAAGGAGACCAGCTGGTCCATTGTCTTTGCAACCATTTCGAAATTTCCTCTTTATTAAAACTAGTAAAAAATTAACTTCTTACTTGTATAATAATAAATTCTAAAAAGCAAGCGGAGATAATCAAAAATGCAAAATAATAAGACTAAAGTCGCTCTGATTTATGACTTTGACGAAACCCTGAGCACTCAGTATATGCAGGACTTTTGCCTGATTCCGCAATTCGGGATGACGCCGGACGAGTTCTGGGCCAAGGCCAACCAATGGTCGCGTGAAAACGGCGCCGACCAAGTGACCGGCAGTATGTATTATTTTATGAAAACCGCCAAAGAAATGGGCATTCGCCTGACGAAAGAAAATCTGAAGGAATGCGGGAAAGGCGTGATTTATTTTCCCGGCGTTCTGGAATGGTTTGAGCGGATTAACCGTTTCGGCGCTTCGCTTGATTTGGAAATTGAACATTACATCATATCATCAGGCTACGAAGAGATTATGGCCGGAACCGAAGTCAGCAAGTATTTCAAAGATATTTTTGCCTGTTCTTATGCTTTCGGCGCTGACGGCACTCCGGTTTGGCCGGCACGGGTCATCAATTACAGCATCAAAACCCAATATCTCTCCAAAATCAACAAAGGTCTGGGCAAAAACGATGATGTTGCAGTAAATGAATTTACACCCGATGAAGAACGCCCCATTCCGTTCAAACGGATGATTTATTTCGGCGACGGAATGACCGACATCCCGTCAATGAAACTGACAAAAGAGCGCGGCGGCAACGCCATTGCCGTATATGACCAAAGCGCGACCAGTAAACAAAAAGCTCTGCGGCTGCTGGTTGACAACCGTGTCAACTTTGCCCTGCACGCCGATTATCGGGAAAATCACGAATTGGATCAGGTGGTTAAAACCATTCTGGACAGGATCGCCACGGAAAGAGACCTCGACATTCTCAAGGCTCGCGAAGAAAAGAAAAAACAGCTGCTGAAATAAAAGTGAAAACCTTTTTTGCAAAGGCAAAGAAAAAAGTCTTGCAATAATAAAAATTTTAGCATAAATATAAGCCTGCAGATGTTATCGATCTGCCCGGCAGCTTACCGGCCGGAACATATTGGGGTGTCGCCAAGTGGTAAGGCATCGGCTTTTGGTGCCGACATTCGTTGGTTCGAATCCAGCCACCCCAGCCAATTTTGAAATAAAGCCTTGTTTTTGCAAGGCTTTTTGCTTTAATAAGATGTAAAAAATCAATTCTGCTAATAACTTCTGCTAATAAATCTCATTGATATTGGCCTTATAATGAGGTTAATTTCATGGTTTTATTGAATCGAGGCTCTTCTTTTTACGAGGTTATTAATATACCTCGTAAATTGTTTCCTATTTTTAGAAAAAAGCAAATATGGATTTCTCTCCATACCACAGATAAAAAAGTTGCAAGCATCAGAAGTTGCTCTATAATTGCAAAAGTAAACGCACGATTTTTAAGAGAAGAACAAATGCTTAATTTAACCGGTTTTGAAAATAACAGTGATGACGATATTGACGAGATGCTTTCTAAGATATCCTCAGACGTACCATTATCTCCCGTCGAATATGATAAAGGAGCAATAGAAACTTTTGCCCTTAACTATTGCCTTGACAACATAAGTAAAGACAAAAAAATTATTACCAAAAGCATAGATAGCTTAAACTATTACAATCAGCTTTTAAAAGAAAACATTGAACGATTTCACGCAAAAGACTACCAATATATACAAATTGAGGTCGCCAACTACCTCCAAAAAAATCATTTACAGATGCCCAGTGAAAACTGCCAAAAAATTTTTTTACATTCTTTTATGTTAGCATTTATTCAATATCTTGAAATAATTATCGACTATATAAAAGGCGCACCAATTAAAGAACCTGTTCAACTTATTAGTTCTCCTCCGTTATTAGAACAAAGCATTGCTCCTTATACACACCCAATTACTTATAAAAAGCCCAACTTAAGTTTAGCCGACTTATCAGAAGTGTATAATAATGAAATGTCGCGCAACAATGTATCTCAAACACAGAAGGACAAAATTAACCAACGGCTCTATATTATGAGTCTGATGTTGGAACACAAAAAAATACGAGATATTTCTGACGAGGATTTACAAACTCTAACCATAAATTTACAGTGGCTGCCTACCCGCTTAGATAAGACTATTTCACCACAAGATATTCCTCACATCATAAAGGATTGCCAAAAACATCCTGAAAGATGCATCTCCGAAAAGACAAGAGCCGCTTATATTCAGTCCCTTAAAACAATTTTTAACTGGGCAGAAAAGCGTAAATATATTATAGAAAATCCTATTAACGAAATTGATATTCCTGCCCCTATCATATCCAAGGAGAGCAATAAATATCAAACATTTACACTTTCACAATTACAAACAATCTTTCACAGTGACTTTTATTCCAAGCATTGGGATAATAACCGACAGCGTCGCTCATTCTTTTGGATTGGGCTTTTGGGCTTATATACAGGTGCCAGACTTAATGAAATTTGTCAGCTCCAATTTGATGATATTCAAGAAGAAGATGGTATTAAGTTTATCAGCATCAACGAAAATGACGGTAAACACGTCAAAACTAAAGCCGGTATCCGCAAAATTCCTATTCATCAAGAGCTTATCAAATTAGGATTTTTGGAATTTGTAAATTTAATGCAAAAACAAAGCCCTGCCAAAAACAAACGCATTTTTATGGATTTAACACCTAACTCTCGCGGAGAGTTTTCTGCTCAACCCTCCAAATGGTTTGGAAAGCTCCTTGATTCTCTCGGTTTGAAGGATAAAGGACTTGTTTTTCACTCATTCCGCCATACCGTTCGCACGATTTTAAGGAACAATAACTGCCCGATTGACCGCGTACAAAGGCTTTGTGGCTGGGAAGGTTCTAATTCTCTCTCCGAACACTATGGAACAATCAGTATCAAAGTCTTAGCTAATGAGATAAACGGAAAATTAGTATTTGAAGGGTTAAATTTGAGCCATCTATATATTTAATGGAGAAGATAAATGCTTGAAAACACGAGAGAATTTAATGTTCCTTATTTATCGCTAATCAAACAGCTACCTAAAATTATCACTACCGAAGACAATAATGATACACCCGCCCATGACAAAGAAATTATTTTTGACAATATTTTTTATCATATTATCCCGTACATTATAGCAACTGAAAAAGAATTAGACAGATACAATACATTAATTTCTTATGATTTATTTATCTCTTATCTGTCTTGGTATGATACTGAAACAAAAGTCAAATTTTTATCCTCAGCTCTACGCAATCAAAAAAAACCGACAAGGATACACAAAAGTCTAAAGCAAATTTACACAATATTTTATTCGGAATACAAACAATACCATACCCTTATCACTAATTCATCACTAAATAACATTACATACACTGCAACATTTCACGATATTGCTAAGCGTTTTCAAGCCCATTATTCCCAGCTCATGGTTACATATTTTATTGTACAAAACCTTATTCGGCTATCAAGCCAAAGAACGCTTTACGGAATACGAAATGCAAAGGAATTAACACAGATTACATCTGATTCTAACCCAAATCATACGCTCTATACAAAAAGAGCCATCAAAACGGCATGGGACAACCATGGATATAGCGCCGTACTTATCTTTGGGTTTGTTCACAATCTTTTAAACAAGAAAGGATGGAATGAATTGTGCGACGTTCCAAAGTTTATTTCAGAAGAACAATATAATGCCATAAAAACAAAACTATCTTCCGATGAATTTAAAGAGGCCTTTATTAATTATGATAACTATAACGAAGATGCTGAAAATATTTTAAGACTTGCACAATATGCTGAAAATATTATATGCAACCAAAAGAATTCCCAGTCCAGTTCTGCATATAGCGGAATTCGCTTAAATAAAATGCTTACAAAAAAAATTAATTTAACGCCCTTAACGCTATCCTTTAACAAAATTTCGTCAGATGAAAGCCGTTATCTTTACAAAAGCTATATTCCACAAACAAATGTGACGCATCCTTAGGCTTGTCAAGTCCATCTGCTCTGCAGGATCTAGTTCAATAACCGACACCCCGTCATTTTATTAAAAATGGCGGGGTTTTTCTTTCAAAATTTATTCAACTATGTACGTTTTAAACTGTATGTAGTTACACTTTTAACTGTACATAGTTCACTTTATGATGGACTATGTATATTTTTATATACAATTGTTTTTACTGAATTTTTCATACAAAATAAAAGTATAAAGTGCTTTCACATTTAACATAAAATGCACTCATTTAAAGCATTATGCGAATCACTTTATTCCAATATTTATAAAACATGAAAGGAAACACCATGACGAAAAGAAAAATAAAAAAAGTATCTGTTAAAGAAATTATACAAAAAGCCCAAAAAAGCGATCAGTTTAAGCAGATAAATAAATTAAAGCACCAAATTGCTAAGCAAATAACGCAAACAAGAGAAGATAAGCAACAATTGATGGCTTTACTTTATTGTCATATTGGTGAGCTATTTAAAAACGAAGACTTTTTAAGCGGAACAGAAGAATACATGCGTGCTCTTTTTTCTGACAAAGACAAAACTCAGCAATCTTTTCGTCGTAAATATTGCAGGGCAATGAAATTGTTGCATGAAAATAAGGTACCTTGTCGTACTAAGAAGGCACTTGCCCAAATTCAATCCATTGGGATGCAGAATCTTTTTAATGGAAAAATTAAAGATAAAAAACCTTCTTCATCTAAAAAATCTAAAAAAGATAATCTTCAAGAGCTAATTAAAAAAAGCTCCCCTGATAAAGTAGCAACCTTATTGATGCAATCAATAAATAAGGGAAAAGCCACCAAAGAAGATTTTATGATTTGCTGTATAAACGGGAAGCTATTCTCAAGCTTCCTCCAAAAGCTTACCGCAAATATGCAAAAAAACTTCAAGAACTAAAGTCTAAGTAACAACTGCATGGTTGCAATACCGGCATTGCAACCTTTTTTTTGAAAAGGAATAAAACAATGAAAAAATCTAAAATTAATAATTCTGTTATTGAAGAAGCTCAACACAGAATAGAATCATTAACAAAAGGATTAACCAAACCAGAATTAAAATCCTTTAAGAAAGATTTAATGCAGCTTAAAAATAAGCTATGTAGCCAAAATAAAGATTCTCTCGCTGATATTTATTATACTTCAAAATTACAAGAAGAAATTTCTGGTAACGTACAAAATGTTTTGTCGAATTATAAGAATATAACCCAGACAGACAAAAATATTTTTTTGGTTACTTTGAATTATTGTGAAGGGAGAGGACAAAATAAGCTTCCTTACTTCATTAAACCACGCGAGTTGACAAGCTTTAATTTAAAAAAGGTAAAATCTACCATATGCAAGCAATTAAATCGTCTTAAAAAAGGATTTGGCTTTGTATCATTTGAAGTTCAATATGATTGCCGTGTAGGTGCTTTCCTTCCACATTTTCATATTATCATTTGCGGTGAGGGTAAAAAGTCATTGGAAGCTTTTTTTACAAAATATTTTCCTTCTAATTATGAGTTCATGCTCAATCCTGACACCTTTAAAATTAGTAAAAATGGCGACCCTTTAATATATAGGACACCGCAGAATCTTAAAGTCATTGATATTAGCTCCATCAAAGATAGTGAGCCTGTATCAACATATGTTTGCAAATTCAAAACATATATGACCTTGGTAGTACAAAAATATTTAACTGCTGTAGCGGTAGATGAGATAAAGGATAATAAAAAATACAAAAGGAAAAAAATTTCACTACCGGATGACCTACACTGTTACAATCTGCTGTTTTTGGATAAGTGCAAATTAAGTGATGTTTTTTATAAATTCAACACTAAGAAGATGACAAAATTCATCGGTGAAAACATTAAAAATAATGCAAAAAACTGTATAAAAAGCGCAAAAAATCAAAAAAAATTACATAGTCACGACACTTATTTTACCCCTCTAAAAGACAATAAAATTGTGTTAAGTCTATTTAATTTTAAATCCTATAAATCCAATCAAGAAAAAATTATTAATTATATGAAGAAACATAATAGCTGTATTGTCATTCAAAAAACCAACTTTGGAAAAAGTCTATGTTTTTATGCAACAGCTTTGCAAGCTAAAGGATTATGCGTTGTTATAGAACCTCTTATATCATTGATCCATAATCAGGTTTCTAAATTAAATAAAATATACAGAAAATTTGCATTAGCTTTTACAAGTGAGACTCGAAATAAAGAGAAAAAATTAAAAAATCTAAAAAATGGCAAATATAAATTTCTCTATGTGGCTCCTGAAATGTTAAACAATAAACAAATATCCAAGGTATTATCTAATTTAGACATTGGGATGATAGTCTGTGATGAAGCACATTGTATTGACTTATGGGGAAGCGACTTTAGACCTTACTATCAAAAACTTGGAAGTTTTATCAAAAAATTTCCCAAAGCAAAAGTTATGGCTCTAACGGCAACAGCCGGAAAAGAAACACAAAATGTTATTAAGGAAGTGTGCAATATGAAATCTAATGTCAAAATATTTAAAGGAGATTTAGAGCGAAAAAATATCAAATATAAAGTTATAAAAAAAGAAGATGATGGCTTCATGCAACTAATGGAATGTCTAAAACCGCTTCTTGATGAAAATAATAAACCAAAGACTTCTATCATAATTTATTGTGCTCATATTGATTATACGCTAGGTTTAAGTAAAATACTAAAAAAGCAAGGTATTGATTGTTATGTATACAATAGCACAATTACCAATAAAAAAGAAGTAATGAAAGCTTTTTTAAAAGAAAATTGTATTGTTTTAGCCACCAGTGCATTCGGAATGGGTATTGATAAACCTGATGTCGGTCTGGTTATTCACTTTGAAGCAACAAACAATCTGGAGATGTACTATCAAGAATCTGGAAGAGCCGGTCGAAATAATAAACCTGCAAAAGCTATTTTGTTTTATTCAGAAAGGGAAATTAATAATATGCAACGCCTCGTAAATAATGAATCGAAAGCTGCACAACAAAAACTAAAAGTAGCTATTCGATATATGAAAATGAAAAAAGAAAGAAAAAAATATTTGTTAAGCAACATTGTCTAAATTAGACATTTTTCGGTATGTGGTTTATTTATCACATACCGATTTTTTTTATGACTTTAAGACTTTATACAACAAACACCGGCTGATTTTGTATTCTTGGGCGAGAGCTGTTGCACTAGTATTCCTATCAGCCATTTTAATTTTGATTTCATTTATTTGTTCTTTCGATAATTTCTTCTTTCTTTCCTTTGAATAAGCTCCACGTTGTTTTGCGCATCGAATTCCCTCTCTTTGAATTTCTAACAAGTTTTCTCTATAAAATTGATTTATGGCTCCAAGCATCGAAAGCATTAAGTTTTGAAAAGGATCATTCCTATCGTGAGTGAATGTTAAATGTTCTTTTTCAAAACTAATTGTGGCACCTTTTGAAGTAATCTCTTTAACCAGATTAATTAAATCAGTTAATGAACGACTTAACCGATCCATTGATAAACAAGAAATTTTATCTCCTTCACGTAAATTTGATAACATAGCTTGCAGTTGTTCTCTGTTAACATTTTTACCAGATTGTTTATCACAATATAATCTGTCGCATTCGACTTCTTGTATTTGTCGGTCAAGGTTTTGGTCTGTTGTAGAAACTCTTGCATAATGAAATAACATTTTATCTCCTTAATTGTTTATTTAACGTTTAGTTGTCGCTATACATTTGTAAAATTGCTGCAAAAGATATTTTAATTACACACTTTAGAAGCCAATTTTACTGTTTAGATAAGTTATACTCAGTTTGCACACTCATAATAAAAATATCATCCAACTTACTTGGTTGGGGAATATTTCTTAATTTTACCTTATCGTACACCCATGAGTCATAAAAGCTAACCTCCTTGGCACTTATTTTATCCAAAACACTCCAATGCTTCATTCCCCCGTTTTCGCTAATTGAAAGAATTACTGCGGTATTTTTGGTCTTTAAGAATGTTTTTAATTTTTCAATATCCGGTTCTTGCCCATAAAACGGCTCGCTTATCTCAATTTTTAACTTATACTTATCAAAAAGTATTTTTTGCGTTGTTTTGAGCAATTTAACCGCTTTGGTATAAGGTACACCTTTTTTCTCAATATTTTGCAACCCGCCGATTGAGACCAATTTCTCCAAGAGCCGGTTAAATACATAGATTTGACTTCTATATCCCAATTTTGAGCTCGCAAGTTTAGACAAAGCATTAGTAATTGAATACAAACAACAAAAATAGTCACAGTCTCCCTGTTTTAGAGATTTTATCCATGCCATGACTAATACTCCTCAGCAAACATAATGGTTAAGACACGGTTGGTTTGTGTCTCATCGTCAGGCTGCGGAGAATAAAACTCATAATTCAAATCATAGAGGTCAATCTTCCAGAAGATTTGTTGTCCCAGATATTCAAAACAGCCAAAGTCGTGTTCACCATACGGGTCGTTATCTTCCGTAAAATTATTAAAGATTCTAACTTTTTGCATAATCTCTTGTTGTTGCATCAGTGGCAGAGATGAAATACCGCAAGTCAACAGCACCTTGCCTCCTTCAAAAGTCTTACGGAACTTGTCGTTTTGAGCTGCAATTTTTTTCACATCAATTTTATTTTCCATATCGCACCTCCTTTTTATTCTACATCAAACCAAGCCATAACCGTTGCAAGCAAATGGTTATAATCTCCGAACATGGCTTCTTTCATAAATTGGTCGATTTCTTCTTGCGGGAGATGAGCTCGTTGCATGGCTCTCTTACATAAGCCTAAAATCATAAATGCATTACCGTCTTGTCCCGAAAGTTGTACCGTAATCTCGGGGTGTTTTATATTTGTCATTATTTTTACTCCTTTAAAATAAAAAAAGAGCCTCAATCCTAGTGATTGAAGCCCATAAAATGTTAAATTTAAGACAGACGATATGCCATATAACAAACTTATTTTTGAATTTGTATGCTATTGATGACATATCGTCCTCCAACCAAAAATGACCTTATCCGCTCCGATGAAAAAAGCAGACTATATAGGTCTAAATTTTGGTGATTTATATTCGAAGTCAAAACGAATCGTTCAACTTCAAATATAATATATTATAACATATTCTAATATAAATTGCAAGCATAAAATTAAGCAAAATCAGATAGTTAAGTGATTATTGTTTTGTTTATTTTTCGACTTTTACACGAGTCATTACTCCCTGTTTAATAAAACCATCATAATAAAATTTGCAAACAAAGCATTAACTTTCTTGATTGTAGAAAATATCATGCTAATATATCCCATAAGTTTAATTTGATTAGATGTCATATAGAGGTTGTAATGGCGGGTAAAAATAATGCAAACATTGGTTTTGAAAAGCAAATTTGGGATGCAGCTTGTGAGCTTTGGGGACATATTCCGGCAGCAGACTACCGTAAAGTAATCGTCGGGCTTATCTTTTTGCGCTATATTTCTTTTGCTTTTGAAAAGCGTTATCAAGAATTGGTGGCAGAAGGCGATGGTTTTGAAAATGATAAAGATGCCTACACCGAAGAAAATATATTCTTTGTGCCGGAAAAAGCTCGTTGGAGCACGATTGCCGCAGCTGCACACACACCGGAAATCGGAATCGTGATTGATGAAGCGATGCGTGCCATTGAAGATGAAAATAAAGTTTTGAAAAATGTTTTACCTAAGAATTACGCCAATCAAGATTTAGATAAACGCGTTTTGGGCAATGTGGTGGATTTGTTCACAAATAATATAGATATGTCCGGAACGGATGAAGACAAAGACTTGCTTGGTCGCACTTATGAATATTGCATGGCTCAGTTTGCTGCTTATGAAGGAACCAAGGGTGGTGAATTTTACACGCCGTCAAGTATTGTTAAAACGATTGTTGAAGTTTTAAAACCTTTTGATAACTGCCGTGTTTATGATCCCTGCTGTGGTTCGGGCGGAATGTTTGTTCAATCGGTTAAATTTTTGCAAGCTCACAGTGGCAATCGCAATCATATTTCCGTATATGGACAAGAATCAAATGCCGATACTTGGAAAATGGCTAAAATGAATATGGCAATACGCGGGATTGATGCCGATTTTGGTCCTTATCAGGCTGATACATTTTTTAATGACTTGCACCCAACTTTGAAAGCCGATTTTATCATGGCTAATCCGCCGTTTAATCTTTCCAACTGGGGACAAGACCAATTGCTTGATGACGTGCGATGGAAATATGGTATTCCACCGGCAGGGAATGCCAACTATGCGTGGATTCAACATATGATATATCACCTTGCACCCAAAGGAAAAATCGGTTTGGTTTTGGCAAACGGGGCTTTATCTACCCAAACCAGCGGCGAAGGAGAAATCAGAAAACGCATTATTGAAGCCGATTTGGTAGAAGGCATTGTCGCTTTGCCGCCGCAACTGTTTTATAGCGTTACAATTCCGGTTACTTTATGGTTTATCAGCCGCGATAAAGCACAAAAAGGCAAAACTTTATTTATTGATGCGCGCAAAATGGGCTATATGGCCGACCGCAAACACCGTGATTTCACAGATGAAGACATCAAAAAAATTGCCGACACTTTTACCGCTTTTCAAGAAGGAAAATTGGAAGATGTTAAAGGCTTTTGTGCCGTAGCCAGCACGGAAGATATTGCCAAACAAGATTATATCTTAACCCCCGGACGCTATGTGGGGATTGAGGAGCAAGCCGATGATGGCGAACCTTTTGAAGATAAGATGAAACGGCTGACCTCAGAGCTTAAAGATATGTTTGCGCAGTCCGACCACTTGCAAAACGAAATCGAAGAAAAACTCAAAGCAATCGGCTGGGAGATGTAAGAAGATGTATCCTTGGCAAAATTTTATAATTGGATTATCTGAGCATTTGGCGTGGCCACTTGTTGCTATCGGTTGCGCACTGTTATATAGAAAAAATATATGTCAACTACTTGATAGAATAAAAAAGGTAGGAGATGTAGAGTTTTCTTCTCAAAAAAATGCTATAGTTTTAGAACAACAAAATAGAGAAATAGAATTAGATGCCTTAGTAGCTCGTAAATCAGAATTGGCATCTGAAAGCAAGGATGTTTCAGAAAATAAGGAATGTGTAAAATGAGTAATACTTATTCAGCCAGTACTCCTCAAGCTATGGAAAAGCTATTAGAAGCTATGGATAAAGGCATTGATTTATTAATTAACCAAAATCTAGATAAAGATTTATATGATGCTTTTGAACGTTATGTTATTTCTACACTTAAATTGGTAGATGTATATTGTCGAACCAGCTATGAAGCAGATTTTGTACAATTTAGTAACAATTCTATTTTTAACCAGTTTAATATACCTGCTGATATGGGTGTGTGTAGTAATCCTATGTATTTATATAATAATTCATCTTTTTTGAATGTTGCGAGCCCAAATCCAATAGTATGGAATAATCCATATATGCCTAATTGTGGTATAGGCATATCTAAACAGACAGAAATAAATTACCAAGATAAATTAAAAGAAGTTTTGAAAAAACTTGTTTCAATAGCTAAAATTGTTGCATATAAGTGATATATATTACCATTAAAAATTAGAAGGAATAGCAAATATGGCAATAAGGTTTACTTTTAAAGTAGGTGAAGACGAATACACAGAAGACAATATTGAAAAAGCTCTTCCGAGCAAAACTATGCAACTTCTTTTTTATAAAATCAAAGAAAATGTAGAGCAAAAATTTAAAGGAATTCCTGTTGATAAGCTGATTGATAAAATAATATTAATTTGCGAAAATGGAGAAATAAAAAATACAGAATTGGTTATAAAGGAGTAACCAATGGGGGCTATTATAAAAAAATTTAGAATCTTTATTGCAAGAAAAAATATCATAATATCTCCAATTATCAATGTTGGTATGCAACCATTTTTGATATATAATTTAAACCAACGAAAATGGTGGAACGATAATATAGAAAATATATGGGATGCAAAAATTTATTTATTTTTATATTTATTGTTAATACTAATAATTCTCTATAACATAGGTATTGCTTATATCAAAATGGATTTTAAGAATCTAGAAGAAAAATTAGAAAAGTCAAATCAATATTTAGACTTTGTTTTGTTGCAAATACAATCTTGTATAGATAACAGTTTGCTTGAATTTTCAAGGAAAATGAAATTAGAACAAGAAAGTGAAAAACAGGATAGAATTTCCATTTTTGGTTTAAAAAAGGTTAATAATAAAAAATCTTTTTTCGGAATATCTAGATATTCCGAAAACCCTAACTATCGTGAGCTTAGCAATAAAGAATATGATACGCAAAAAGGATGTATGGCCAAAGGATATTGTAATGGTTGGCATATTGAAAAAGGAAATATTGCTTCTTTTGAAGAAAATCCCAAAGAATATGAAAACTATTTTCGACATCATTACGGATTAAGTCATGCAGATGTTAGAAATTTATCAATGAAAAGCCGTTACTATGCTTCTATTTCCATCAAGAGGGGAGCCGAAGAAAAAGGTGTGCTTGTTTTTGAAAGTTTGCAAACAGATAGATTTGATGAAGATATGATAAAACCAGAATTGGAGAATCTTGCAAACAAAATTAGTGATTTAATGGAGCTATTAGAAATGAAAGAAGAGAAAGTCTCCCAAGCCGTTATGAAAGATATCAATAATCTTGTAAAAAATAGTAGAGGTATTAATGACTGACTGGCAAGAGGTTAAGTTGGGGGATGTATGCCTTTTTATTGATTACAGAGGAAAAACACCTCATAAAACAACATCTGGCATTCCTCTTATTACAGCTAAGATTGTGAAAAATGGTAGAATCAACGAAGCTACTGAATTTATTTCTCATGAAGAATATAAGGCAAGAATGACTAGAGGTCTTCCCAATATTGGGGATATTTTAATAACGACGGAAGCTCCTATGGGAGAAGTGGCTGAACTAAAAAACGATAAGGTTGCTATTGGGCAGCGAATAATCACCCTTCGCCCTCAAAAGAATATTTTAAACAATAGATACTTAAAATACTTTTTGCAATCTAACATTGGACAAAATCAATTAAGAGCAAGAGAAAGTGGAACTACTGTTACAGGAATAAAATCTACAGAATTAAAACAGATTTCAATTTATCTCCCTCCTCTTGAAGTGCAAAAGAAGATTGCGAGGGTGTTGGGGGCTTTGGATGATAAAATTGAGCTGAACAACAAAATCAATCAAAACCTTGAAGCCCAAGCCCAAGCTTTGTTCAAATCTTGGTTTGTAGACTTTGAACATTTCGGCGGCAAAATGCCCGATGATTGGAAAATCAAAACCATTGGAGACGTTTGTGCTTCAATATCTGAAACGTATAATCGCAAAGATGAAAATGTTGTTTTGATTAATACTTCTGATGTATTGAATGGTGAAATTTTAACACATTCTCTTGTCAAAAATGAAAATTTAAAAGGACAATTTAAAAAAACGTTCCAAAAAAACGATATTTTATATTCAGAAATTAGACCTATAAACAAAAGATTTGCATTTGTTGATATTGAAAATACATATAACTATATTGCGTCAACAAAGCTTATGGTTATAAGACCTGATACATCAAAAATTTCTCCTCTAATTCTTTATAGAATATTAAAATCTCAAGACTTGATTGATGAGTTGCAACACTTAGCCGAAACTCGTTCAGGAACATTTCCTCAAATTACATTTGCATCAGAATTAGCGATACAGAAAATTGTACTAGCACCATTGAATGAGCAAAAAATAATTTCAAATGTATTAGAAGTATTAGAAAATAAAATACGAAAAAACATTCAAGAAAACTTAAGATTAGCAGAGTTGAGAGATACTCTCCTTCCCAAGCTCATGTCCGGCGAAATTAATGTAGATGATGTCAAAATAGATTAGGATATTAATTAACGATGACCAGAAAAAATATTTTTGAAATTTTAGGAGAAACTTATGATATAGAAAATGAATTTAATGTTATAAAAACATTATTTTTTGAGCCTACTCTCGTATATGGTCCATATTTAGGAGAGAAAAGTTATATTCCGATTGAACATGTTGTTGATAATAATTTATTTTTTGCGTGGAAACAAAGATATTCTTGTCTTAACACTGTTGATTTGAAACAAAAACTTAAACTAAGCTTTGTTTCTAATGGAAATTTAAACAACAAAATTCTTTGCTTAGAATACATCTGCAACATGATTGAATTAATTAATACAAAATTATCGTACCCTACGTATCAAAAAACTAAAGAATTTGTTATATTAGAGAAGAACATAGAACTTTTTTTAGAACATATTAATTACGAAAAACTAGTCATTCAAGATGAGGAAAAAGTTATTCTTATTCCTAAAGACACTGCAGCAACAGCAGTGGCTGAAATTTCTTCAAAAGATGTTGCGTTTGCAATTTTGAAATATCATCATGCATCACTCAAAGGACAAATTGAAGAAAAAAGGAAGCTCTTGCTATCTATTGCTAATGAATATGAACCCTTATTGAATAAGCCGCTTGCAGGCTTTAAGGAGTATTTTGATAAAGCAACAAATATGCTTAACAATATGAATATTCGCCACAACAACAAATCCGGCAAACATAAAAAAGAGCTTATTGCCCAAATGGGTGATGATGAATTAGAAAGCTGGTATGATGAGTTGTATCAACTCCTTTTGTTCTGTGTCTTGATAAAAGACAATAAAGAACGTAAAGATAAAGTTGATGATTTGCTTAAACGCATAAATGCCAAACCAGAGAAACAATAAAGGACTTCGCCATGGAATTAAAAGATTTTATTGAACAATCCGTTTCTGATATTGTGGAAGCTACGCAATCATTAAAAAAGAAATTTAATAATGGTTATGTAGAATCTGATTTCGAACGCAATCCAATATCTCCACCTCAAGCAACTCACTTGAATCGAGATGACCACTCCATTGATTTTGATATTGCTGTTACCACATCTGAAAACGGTACTGCTAAGGCGGGATCGAAAATAGGAATTAGCGTATTAGGAGCAAATGTCAATGGAGAAAAAGGATTTACAAATGAAAATTGCTCTCGTATAAAATTTTCTATTCCCTTCTATCCTGAATTTATAAATAAGGACTAAAGCTCATGTCCGGCGAAATTAATATCGATAATGTTAAAATAGATTAATATCTCTATAGGAGAAAATAAATGAAAAGATTTGAAACTATTAATGTAAATAATCTAATTGTAAATCCCGAAAATGATAGGCATGGAGCGCTAGAAACTGAAGAAAATGCTATTAATTGGTTATTGCAAAATAAAACAGAAAAAATGAGAGCTTTAGCCAAAGATATTGCAATTACAGGACAATTATTTGAAACACCTTTAGTAAAAGATGAAAAGAAAGAAAAATTTATTGTTTATGATGGAAATAGGCGTATTACATGTTTAAAAATTTTATTAGGGCTTTGTGATTCTTATGATTTATATGATAAAGAGTACTATGTCAAAATTAGAAATGATTACAATTGCAATGAAAAATTGCCTAAAGAAATCATATGTGAAGTAAATACCTCACAAGCAGAAATAGATGAAATTATAAGACGTCGTCATGCTCCTACTAGTTCTGGCGAAATTAAATTAAATTGGGAACCCTATGAAAAAGAAATCTTTTTAATAAGAACAGGTAAAAGCGATAAAATTAATTTTGCCAAGGAAATTCAAGATTTGTTACAAAACAAGGAATTACTGTCAAATCAAGATAAAATTCCATTAAGTAATTTTAATAGATTATTTTCTTCTGAAAAATACAGAAACTTGGCCGGTGTAAGTATAAAAAATAACAAAATTGAATTCACCGCCAAAGAAGATGTATCTCTGAATGCTTTATCCTATATTGCACGATTAATGATTACTGGAGAAATATCATTAAAAGATATCTTAAATGATGAATTGAAAATGCAAGTCTTTTCTCTATTACAAGAGAAAGATATACTTCCCAAACTTTCTGACAGATTAAAAAAACCAATACAAGCTCAAAAAGAAATATCTCCTAGGCCAGATAAAAAGATTAAGAAAGTCCTTGGTCAACTTACCAGAGACACTCTATTGAATAAATCATTAATTCAACCACAAAGAAATCAATATTGCACAGCTAAAATATATAATTTATTTATAGAACTGCAATATGATTTATTAATAAAAAAGCACATAAATGCTATATCTATTTCTTTTCGCGTGTTAATAGAGCTACTAACTCAAGCTTATGCAAATAAGCATAATATTACATTTGGAGAAAATGAAAAATTGTCAAATAAAATAGGAAGAGTTTTTGATAGCATACAGTCACCTAAAAAAGATGTAGAGAATGTAAAATTCATAAAGAATTTATCTCAAAAAAATACTTACTTTTCAATAGGAACTTTAAATGGGTTTGTACATTCCCCATATAATCTTCCTATAGCTCAAGATCTAATTAATTTTGCAGATAATTTTGAAAGTTATATCACTCTAATTATCGAAGACTTAAATCAAGATAATAATTAAAGAAAATCATATGGCTTCATATTTTAAAAACTCTCAATGGATTACTTTTAAGGATATGCTTATGTCCGGTAAAATTAATGTAGATAGAGTCAACGTTTAGGGTCAATAGGAAATTTTCAGAGAGGATTAGCATATGCTTAATAGTATCAGTATACACGCAATTAAAGGAATTCAAAATAAGACTTTTAACCTTGACTTATACCCTAATAAACCTTCAATATTGGTAGCTCCTAACGGTTTTGGCAAAAGTTCTTTTGCGATAGCTTTTAATTCTTTTAACAATAATCGACTTGACTTGCACGATGATGATATATGTGAAGGACATACGGCCTCTGAGGCATCAATTGAGATTGTAGTAGATAGAAATGCATATATTATAAACTCTTCTAGAAATACATTCAGCCATAATTTCTCAAGTTTTGTCATTAATAGTTCTTTGTATGCCAAAAGTGTCGGACAATATATGGGAAGTTTCATGGGACATAGAGCCTTACTTGCTATTCAAGATATTGAGTTAGAAAGTAAAATTCCTGCTAAACCTAGTATTAACTATTCTATAAGTGACAACAAACGGGTTTTTGGAACAAATGGCAAAATATTAACTAACGTTTTGTATTTGATAAAAAATACCAAGTTCATTAACTCTCTAAATACAATAAACCTTAATGAATTTAAAAAAATACGTACTTATGTAAACCCATTAAATGCCATAAAAAATATAATCAATCAATATTCTGGTACCATAGATGAAATTTTATTAAAAATAAATGCTAATTTAATTACTAACTTCAATAATATAACATGTTTGCATACTTTAAAAGAAATCGTTAAAAATTTTAGTTCTAGCAATAATGATGCTATATTATACTTAGAAAGTATACAGATTGCTGATTTTATGTTGTCTAACGAATTTAGCAAATATAAAAATTGGTGTAATTATGATCTAAATAAAAAATATATTGAAGGATTAATTCATTGTTTTGACACAACACAAAGCTCTGAATTAAAAATTCAGGAAAAAGGAAGAAACCCCAAAAAGTTAATTATAACTTTTCCTTCTGCCCAAAGGATATCCAATGGTCAAAGAGATATTTTAACCTTTATTTCTCAATTGTATCGCGCTAGAAGAGAACTTAAAAAGAATAATAATATTTTAATTATTGATGAAATATTTGATTATTTAGATGATGCTAATTTAATCTCTTTTCAATATTTTATAACTAAATTTATTGAAGATTATAAAAAAGAGGGAAAAAATTTATACTGTATTTTATTAACTCATTTAGATCCATGCTATATAAATAATTTTTGTTTTAGCCAACATAAACTACAGATAAGATATTTGATGGCGACAGGAACAACAAATTCATCTTGCGTTCTACCTTTAATGAGAAAAAGAACATCGGGCAATGATGACATTGATAAGTACCTATTTCATTATAATAATGTAGAGAATGAAGTAGAGAGATTAAATAATAAAAGTTGGTATGATGATTTATATAAAGAAGTTACAGATCGATATTTATCTGGACTTAATTATGACAGTTTAAAAATTTGCTTAGCTGTTAGAATAAAAATAGAAGAAACGGCCTATAATTTACTATCAGAACCTTCTGATAAGAATAAATTTATAAAAACTCATAGAACGAAACAAAAACTCTCTTTTATAGCTCAAGATAAAGGAATAGATTATCCTGAAATTTGGTCTCTATTAGGCATAATTTATAATGATAATTTACATTGGAAAGATAATAAAGATTATGAAACACCTCTCCGTTCTAAGCTATCAAATATCATAGTAAGAAATATGATTTCAAATATTTTTAACCATTAAAGGAAATAAACATGGCCTCGTATTTTGAAAATCCTGTCAATGAAAATGCTTATGAAGTCTCAATTATTGAGTTGTTTCAAAATATGGGGTATGTTCATGTTTATGGGCCGGATATTGACAATCGCGACTTTACCTCTCCTTTATATGATGAAGTTTTAGAAGAAGCCTTGGTTCGGCTTAATCCAAAACTTCCGCAAGCCGCGATTAACGAGGCTTTGTTTAAGCTGCGGAATTTTGAAAATGCTGAACTGGTACAGAAAAATTCCATTTTTATGGATTATCTGCAAAACGGAATTACCGTTCGCTATACGGAAAAAGGCGAACCTAAAGATACGATTGTTTATCTTATAGATTATGATAAACCAGCCAACAACTCTTTTATTATTGCGAACCAATGGACGTTTGTTGAAAACAGTGAAAAACGTCCTGATATTTTGCTATTCATCAACGGTTTGCCCTTGGTTTTGATGGAGCTAAAATCTCCATCTCGCGAAGAAACCGATGTTTCTGCCGCTTATCGCCAAATTCAAAACTATAAACACGAAATTCCTTCTATGTTTGTTTATAATGCCATTTGCGTGATGAGCGACTTGTTGACGTCAAAGGCAGGAACTCTCACTTCCGGCGAAGACCGCTTCATGGAATGGAAAACGGTTGATGGCTCTTATGAAAATACGCAGCACGCGCAATTTGATACTTTCTTTATGGGAATCTTTGCCAAAGAGCGTCTATTGGATATTTTGAAAAACTTTATCTGTTTTTCTAATGAAAACAAAGGGCTTGTTAAAATTATGGCGGCTTATCATCAGTATTTTGCCGTTAAAAAAGCCATCACCTCAACCAAGAATGCAACCGAAACCGACGGTAAAGGCGGTGTTTTTTGGCATACGCAAGGAAGCGGAAAATCTTTATCTATGGTCTTTTATGCCCATCTGTTGCAAAAAGCCTTAAACAGCCCAACAATCGTGGTTATTACCGACCGCAACGACTTAGATGACCAACTTTATAGTCAATTTGCCAAGTGTAAAGACTTTTTGCGTCAAGAGCCTATTCAAACCGAAAGCCGCTCTCATCTTAAAAAACTCTTAAGCGGAATTAAAGCTAACGGCATTTTCTTTACGACTATGCAGAAATTTGAAGAATCCGGCGAAGCATTATCAAAACGGCGCAATATTATCGTGATGGCCGATGAAGCCCACCGCGGACAATATGGATTGAGCGAAAAAATAGATGAAAAAACCGGAAAGATTAAAATCGGAGCTGCCCGTGTTATTCGTGATTCCTTACCCAATGCCACATATATCGGCTTTACCGGCACGCCGATTTCTACCAAAGACCGTAGCACGCGTGAGGTTTTCGGAAATTATATTGATGTTTATGATATGACGCAAGCGGTGGAAGATGGTGCAACACGTCCGGTTTATTATGAAAGCCGTGTGATAAAACTTCATCTGAAACCGGAAGTTTTGCGTTTGATTGATGCCGAATATGACCTTATGGCTCATAATGCCGATCCTGAAGTGATTGAAAAGAGCAAAAAGCAACTCGGACAAATGGAAACTATTTTGGGTGATGACAGCACAATCAATTCTCTGGTTACCGATATTTTAGACCATTATGAAAATAACCGTGCTAACCTCTTGACTGGAAAAGCTATGATTGTGGCTTATTCTCGCCCGATTGCGATGAAAATATATCGCAAAATCTTAGAACTCCGCCCCAATTGGCAAGAAAAAGTCGCCGTGGTTATGACTTCTGATAATAATGACCCTGAAGATTGGCACAATATCGTTGGCAACAAAGCTTATAAGGAAGAATTAGCCCGCAAGTTCAAAGATAATTCTGATCCGCTCAAAATTGCCATTGTGGTTGATATGTGGCTGACCGGATTTGATGTTCCGTCCCTTGCAACAATGTATGTTTATAAGCCGATGAGCGGACACAACCTGATGCAAGCAATCGCTCGTGTTAACCGCGTTTTCCAAGACAAAGAAGGTGGTTTGGTGGTCGATTATGTCGGAATCGCCAGCGCTTTGAAGCAAGCCATGAATGATTATACTATCCGCGACCGCAAAAATTATGGTGATACGGATATTTCAACCGTTGCTAAACCGAAGTTTATTGAAAAATTGGAAGTTTGCCGCGGTTTGTTACATGGGTTTGATTATTCCGGCTTTGCTAAAGGAAGAAATTTGGAACGAGCAAAACTTATCAGTGGTGCCGTAAACTTTATTATCGCCCGTGAAAAAGAAAAACAAAAAGAAGATTTTGTTAAAGAGGCTTTGCTCCTCAAGCAAGCTCTTTCTTTGTGTTCATCCTTAATCGAAGAAAACTTGCGTATTGAAGCCGCTTTTATGGAAGCTGTGCGTGTTTTGGTTGTTCGTTTAACTTGTTCGGGCAATAGCGGCAAGAAAATCTCTCTGCCGGAAATGAACGAGAGAATAAACGAACTTCTGAGACAAAGTATTAAAAGCGACGGCGTTATCAATCTGTTTTCTGACATCAAAGAAGAATTTTCTTTGTTTGATCCTAAGTTTTTGGAAGAAATCTCAAAAATGAAGGAGAAAAACTTGGCGGTTGAATTACTCAAAAAATTAATAGCTGAGCAAATCAGCATTTATCGCCGTACAAACGTTGTTAAATCTGAAAAATTTAGCGAAATAATCCAAGAGGCAATGAACCGTTATCTGAACGGCATGCTCACCAATGAACAAGTTATTGAAGAACTCTTAAACTTAGCTAAACAAATTGCCACAGCGCAAAAAGAAGGTGATGATTTGGGGTTAACTTCTGATGAAATGGCCTTTTATGATGCTTTAACCAAGCCTCAAGCCGTTAAAGATTTTTATGAAAACGACGAGCTCGTCGCCATTACCAAAGAATTGACCGAAGCTTTGCGCAAAAATAAAACTATCGATTGGCAAAAAAGAGAAAATGCCCGTGCCAAAATGCGTATGATGATTAAAAAGCTCCTTAAAAAGCATAAATATCCGCCGGAAGGTATGGAAGATGCCGTCCAAACCGTTATGACTCAATGTGAGCTTTGGACTGATAATGTTATGGAAGCGTAATCTCAAAACTTCAGATGTAAATTTTTAATATCCTTCGTTTTCCGCGGTGGACGATGCAGGGGTGATGAAAAACGGTCAATGATACTCAAAAATGAAATGCCATTATTCTCCGGTCAAGAGACGAACGGGAAATGATATGTTTATGTGTGCAATAAAATAATTTCGTGACGTATTTTAACAAAACTCGAGTAAAACCAATGAATACAGATGAAAAAATCAAATATGTAAACGAAATATTTTATCTAAAAAAAGAAATTAAAAGGCTCAGGGCGATTTTGAAAAAATATGCCGTACCTGCCAAATATATTTGCAGATATTGCGGAAAAGAAGCTACCAAACCTCACGGTGGCAGATGTCCTTACAGCCCTTATCCCAACAAGTGTCACGAATTTATAAGAGCATAAAGAGCTTTTACTTATTATAAAGTTTCAGTTCGCCAGCTATCCTATCTTTCGCGCCAGATTTTTTGATAAATCTCTTCCCAGCCGGAATTATGGCTGGCGTTTTTAACCTTAATTATCAAATCCTCATTTCCGACAAACTGTTCCGTCAATACCGGAGGAATGACTTTATCTTTTGTGCCGACATAGTGGATTTGCGGAAGCTCTGCAAATTGATGACGATAATCAGCCAAGTTCATTGATTCATTAAGTGGGGGTAAGTTATGATATTGTGTCCATGCTAAATGGTCAAGATTTCCGGCAATGGTGATGATTTTCTTGATATTCAAACCATTTTTAGCCGAAGCTACTAAGCCTGCAATTTGCACACCACCGGAAAACCCGATTAAAATCACCGGATGCTGTCCTGCAATTTGTTTGATAGCCTCATATTCGGCATTAACGACTTCATGCGCAAAACGCGCCGTTGTCCAATGTCTTTGAGAACAAATCTGGCTTTTGACATACTGACAAGGCCTTGCAAGATAAATCACATTCGGGCTATCGTCCCCAAAAGCCAATTTGCGAACCAACACTCCTTTGGGTGTCGGGTCTTGTGTGGGGCGCCCGTGTGCATTAAAGGCATAGCCGTCCCCTTCTATATATATTTTATATGTCCCATTAGGCTCAGTGATTTTTTGCCAACTTGCAATTGTAAAATCTCTCGTTGCAATTTCTTTATATTCATACGACGGAGGAACGGAAATACTTTGGCAGCCGCTCAACAACAAAATCGCAACTAAAATTTTATAAAAGCTATATCTCATAATTCATTATATGCACAAGATTGTTAAAAAAATGCCCAGAATAAAAATTCAGAATCTGCGAGATACAAAATGAGACGACTAAAAACATCTATATGATTTTTATATCAATTTTCAGCCCTTTATTTGTCAGTTTCCATAAAGAAACGGCAGGAAAAATACTATCATCTTCCGTTAACAAACCATATTTTCTATAAATTTCTGTTACTCCAGCCAGATAGTTTCTTCCTTTGTTTATTGTCAGTTCTTTTTGTATTTCATTATTAAAACATACAACAACCTTATTTTTGGTACTATCTAAATTATCTAAGATTACTTTGGGCAAAGATAAAATCCTTGCTCTTATATCATTTGCCGTAATTTTCTTTTCTACTTGAATGATATTTTCTTCTATTTCGTTAGTTTGGCTAACATTTTCTGATGTTACAGCGTCTGAAACCATCAGTCTATCCATATATTGTTTATTAAAATTTGGCTTATATACGAAACCCAACTCATTATCTATACAACTGTCAATTAATGTTTTTCCGTCAATCAAAATAATTGGCGTAACTTGTTCTTCTCTAAATTCTTCTTTTGTTGTTTTAGAAAATTTGGCTGTTGTTATAAAAATCCCAACAGCTTTGTTTTTGCTAGCAACATAACATAATTCTCGAACATCTTTAATATTTATTGTATTTGATGGCTTATATCTTTTAGCTTGAATACAATATCTTCTAAAATCTTGCCCTCCTAAGTCACCAATTCCATTCCGAATAGCAGTTAAATCTATTCCACCATCTCTTGAACGCTGAGTGACAACAACTTCATCTAAACCTATAGCTTCAAGATATTTTTTTAAGAATTCTTCAAATTTATATCCTGTTTCAAAATACTCATAAAACTGAGAAAGTAGTTCATCATATTCAACAGAAGATATACTAACATTCTTTTTCATAACCAATTCCACAATTTTTTGATAAAATATTATAGAGGTATATTACACCTTAAAAAATTAAAATAATATAAAAATCACACTCAGCCCAAATATTCATAAAAGCCCCGTGGATAAAATCAATACCAAATAAAACGATTGTATCCATGGGTTAAAAAATGAGGCATAAAAAAAATACCCTGCAACTTTGCTGCTACAGGGTATCTTCGTACTAGTTGTTAAGCATTAAAATTTATATTTAGCGTTTAACAAACCGGTATGGTCTTGGTAGTCCTCACGGAATTTACCTTCATAACCTAGAGAGAGTTCAACATTATCATTGATTTCTGCGGTTAATCCGGCACCAAATTCCATACCGAAGCGGTCTAATGCTTCACCTTCAACACTATAAGCCGAACCATTGGCCAAAGTTACGACAGAGTTTGTGTCATCGTTCATTAAGTCATAAGTTGCGGCAATGCGTGCTTCCGGTTTAATGTTCATACCGTTTTCAAGCGTCCAAGTTTTGCTGACTTTAGCGCCGATAACACCGGTTAAGATATCGCTATCATTTGCAGATACTCTTTGGTCGGCGGAATCTTTATAGCCGTCTTGGCTGATATGAACATAGCGCAAGCCCATCTCCGGCGTTAGGCCAAAGCCTTTAACCTGCATATCATATCCGGTCATGGCCTGCAAACCAAAGGTTTCGGCATCATAGTCAGACTTAACATTAATTCCGGCAACATTCTTGCTTTCGTCATAATCTGACCAACCGTATGAGGCGATACCGTTAACATACCAATTACTCGGCTTATATTCGCCATAAACAAAGGCGGTATGTGTATCGACATCTGTATCTCTTTTGAAGCCGTCAATATCGGTGTTGGTATAAGCATAACCTAAACCGACCTTGGTGTCTTCCGTTACATATTTTTCAGCACCCATGGCGATACCGTTTGAATCTGCATCAAAGCCATAAGATTTTGAAGTGTCATCAAGTTTAGATTTATTAAACATGCCTTGAACCCACATTGCGGCACGTTCAAAGATATTATCACCAGACGACATACCTTCACCACCGGTGGAAATGCTGCCACCGCTCAAACGTGTTCCAATTGCGCCAAAGACTTGATTTGAGGTTTGAGTTTCGTTTTGCTGAACCATTGGCGCAACCTCAGGAGCAACCGCGGTCAAGGCATCTACATAAGCCTTTTGTGAGGCGGCATCCGGTTTACCAGCCAATTCAGCCAAGGCATTGGCAACTTGTCCGGAAGTTGAACCGCTTGGGTTATCTAAAGAAACACCATCCCAAGCCGTTGCCGTGCCGACATTGTTGGCACTACCACCGGCTTCTGCCGCAATATCAGCCGCTGAGGCTTTTCCGGTAATTTTATATTGACCGTTTCCTAATTTTTCAAATTCATAACGGCTGTTTTTGCTTAACTCCGCAAAATCTCCGCTGACACTACCATCAAGAATAGTAAAATCTTTTGCTTCACCTTTGCCCAAAACACTGCTGTTTAAGGTTAAATCAAGTTTGGTACCGGTTGTGCTAATATCTATTGTACTAGCTTTAATTTTACCATAACTTCCGTCTTCTTTACCGGCAACCGTGAATTTAAGCGTGGAGTTGTCTTTGAAAGAAACATTGGTGGCTTGTACGGTATTAGTACCAATGTCCAAACCTCCGGCAACATTCAAATTGGTGATTGAAGTTGGTTGTTTATCAAAAGTCAACGTGCCTTTGTTAACGTTCAAAGAGGCTAATTCTATATTCTCACCCAACAGAGCTTTACTCAAAGAATGGTCTGCCTCAAAGGTTAATTGCGAGCCTTTTATATCGCCATTAATTACAGCATTAGAAGACTTAACATTCAGATTACCGTCGCCTTCAACATTTGCCGCCAAATTACCGGCAATATTAATTGCGCCGGTACCGGTGAGATTGATAGTTGCCTTATCACCTAATACCAAATCTGCATTTTCAATGCTAAAACTCTCATAGGAAGACAATTTTGCGCCCGATGCGATATTGATGACCGCATTATCGGAAACATTAATCTCTCCTTCGGACGATATTTCCGCCGAATTGCTGTTAACATTAATGGTCGCATTAGAAATATTAATATTTCCAGGAGTTCCAGGTTTTGGGAGTGGTGTATAATCATCAGGGTTAAGCAAGTCATAAAATGTGTCAATCGATGCTTCGCGACCATTCATATTAATTGTACCGCCAGAGATATTAATATCTTTAGCCGCCCAAAGGGTTAAATCTTGGTCGCCTGAGCCATTGTTCATATTGATGGTTCCGCTCGTCATTGTAATACCTTCTTTTATGGCATTTAATGACTTGCCGTTCATATCAATTGAGGCATCGGCTATTGTGATGTTTCCTTGCGCGGCGACATCATCATTGATGCTGACTTTTCCGTTAAGCGTTAAATCATTGGTTTGCATAAATTTATTAACATTTAATCCCGCTCCTTGAGCAACACTCACATTGCCTAAAAGACCTTCCGAAGGTTTATCATATGTCAAGGTTCCTTTATCAACACTCAAAGATGCTAAATTAGAAATACCGCCCGAGATAGCTTGGCTTAAAGAATGGTCTGCTTCAAAGGTTAATTGCGAGCCTGCGACATTCCCTTTAATATTTGAGGACGAATTTTGGAATGAGATATTTCCATTGCCGGAAATATTTGTATTCAACTGGCCGGACAAATCTATCTGAGCATCTTCACCGGACATAGTTATATCACCGGAAGTCAAACTTGCATTGTCGCTGACTGTTAGGGTTCCGTTCGTAAAATCAATATTTCCCGTGATGCGGTTGTTTCCGGTTGCCGTAATTTGCGCCCCTTCCCCATTGATTATCACCTTGGAGGCGTTGCCCTCAACTTCTTGGTCATTGTTGCTATTGATAAGCAAGGCTGAATTTTCATTTAAGAGTAAGTTGCCTCCGGTTATATTGACATTACCGCTGTTTTCTTTCCGCATTTCAATATAGGCATCTTTATTCAAAGTAATATCTCCTCCGGAAATATTAATATCTCCGCTTGTCTCTGTATCATTGCCTTTGTAGATGCGTGAATTTGTTAACTCGATGGTGCCGCCATTCAAGTTTATGTCTGAACTGTCCGATTTAACGAAAATTCCGGTATCGGCGCTACCGTTAACCGATGTTGCAGTCAGCTTTCCGCCTTCCATCGTAAAACTTTTGGCGATTATGCCGCTTTCCGTATCTCCGGAAATTGCAATTTCGCCTCCGGCTTGAATAGTTACATTGTCTTTATTTAGGATTTGGTTTTCAATACTTTCCGGCGCACTGACTGTCCAATCTTCAGCGCGGGCATTCGATGCACTCACCAGTGCAACCAATGCTGTTGTCATTAATAAAGATTTTTTCATATGATTAAACTTCCTTCTTCTTTAATTGCAATTAAAAGAAAACCACCTGTTTAAGGTGGTCGGAGAGTTCATCAATCATACCTAGTTAAATGATTCTCTTAGCCTTTAAAGTCAAAAAACTTCTGAACATACGCCAAAAGCTCCCCGACCAAAAGAGTTTTACCAATTTTAATCGGGGATATATTTACTGTCAGCTCCAATTACAAGCTAACAATATGACGATGTTATATCCTAACACCGAACTAGATAAGAGCCGATGAAAGCCCCGAACCATCTCTGGTTCTTGATAGAGTGTCCCCTATCTAAAATTTACTATAACGTATATTTTTTGAAATTCAATTAAAATTCAGAAAAAGGGGAAAACTATAATTTTTATTTAATTATGGACTTTTTCAATCTCTCATATATGAGGCTTTTACAAATTTCTTCACTTAATCAGGTTTTATACATTCTTGTATTTCTTGGTGAACCATATTCTTAAAACTCAGGCATAAAATTTTAAATGCGCCGAATAGAAAAAAAATCCCTTCAATTTTTTATTTAACTATATTTTCAATTTTGCAATATATACTTTATTCATCTTAATCTTGGGAGTTTAACGAATGAGAAAAGCTGTCTTTATCTTTGGTGTGATTGCTTTGATGAGCACATCTTGTGCTTTGTTTAATCAAAATAAAGAAGAAAAATTTGTTAATCCTCTGTTTTATAAAACACTAATTTCTATTTCTCATTTTACGGATAAAGCTAACATCACACCTTCAAGTGTGAATATTGTAGAGATGGGAGGATTTGAACGTAATTACAAGTGTAGATTGGTTAATAATCAGATGGATAGCATCACGTTAGATTGCCAGAAATCTGATAATATTTCTCAAAAATATGAAACAGTTTCTTTTACTTATAGTATTAAACCCTGTCGTCAAGAAAACGCTTGTTTGGATGAAGGTGGTTGGCTTGTTTATCAACAAATGACGCCATATATTCTTGAAAAAACAACAACTTATATTATACCATCTCAATCTGATGATGCTCCAAAAGATAAATTTGTAAATCATTTATTTTATAAAAAATTATCTCCTATATCCCGAGGTGCGAGACCAACATTTTTGACCCCGACATCGCAAACATATTATGACTTATATAACAACAAAGTAGTTAGACAGTGTAAAATGCTGGAAAATACGCCGATGTTTATCACATTGGAATGTTCTTTTTATAATGATTTTCTAAAAGATACACAAACAGATGTATATAGATATACATTGAAGAAGTGCGATGAGCAAAAAGAATATTGTTTTGATGGAGAATGGTTTGTGCTTGAAAAAATGAAAGGGGTTTCAACATTTGTTATAGGTAAAAAAGATATGGGGCAGTAAGAACTGCCCCTCTATGGCTACCAAGATTTGATGTTTCGGATTTGTTGTTCAGCCCATAAGTTTCGGTCTTCTCCAACATCTTTACGATGCACATTATCGATAATTCCTTCATCTCCAAACAAGTTTTTCTCGGCAATGGCTTTTCTGAGTTTTGGCCAATTTTCTTGAGATACATTTCCTGTATTGAATTTAATATCTAATAACACATTTTGCAATTCCGGCGGATAAGAAGCAAAATCAGGAAACTCCTTCTGAAGATATTTTATATCGTCTTGTAAATGTTGTTTGAGTAATTTGTTAATTTCCTCATCATTTAATGTCAATTGGCTATAACTCTTGTAAGCATCTGCTTTTTTATTATTTTTAATAACATTTCCTTTAGCGTCTTTATTTTTTAATCCCATATCAATATCTTTTTGATAAACATCAAAAGCGGCTCTTTTTTCTTCTTCTGTTGCGGCTCTTTCATTAATTTGCCAATTTATATTTTTAAAAGTATCCCAATCGTTTACATTAGCTCCAATACCACTTGTTTTATTCCACGTTGTATCAATATAAATATGATTTTTAGGCTCTTCCATTTGGTAAAGAATAGGTGTCATTCTTTCAATTAATTCTTCATCTGTATTTTTTTTAATTGATGAAATGTTCGCATCATTTTCAGTATTACCTTTGTTATTTTGGGCAATTTTGTATGATAAGGCATCATTTCCGATTGGTTTAGGTGATAAAGCAGAACTTACTTTATTTCCTTCTGTTGCCACGTTTTTAGCTAATGCTTGTGATAGGTAAGACCTAGCCGTGGGGGCTGGTTTAGATTGAAGGTGAGAAAAATCATTCTCCAACAAATGACGTGAGTTAAATTTATAGTTTTTATCAGTATCTTGACGGGAAGAAAGCTCTCTTGAAAGCAGTGTTTGAGATTGTTTCTTTTTCAGCTCTTCTTCCTGAAAAGTCTTGAACTATGTATTGAATTAAATTAGACATGGCTTTTTCCTTATTCGTAATTTTTTAAAACAAAAAATCCGAAGAACTTAATCTTCGGATTTTGCGCGCACTTATCCCAAGTGGCTTTTTTCTTATAGCAAAATTAAATACAGTTTTCAAGTTACAAGTGAACATATCAACAACTTTTAGGAAAAATTTCTCATATCACCCTAATAATAAAAGTTATTAGCAGAATAAATTCGCCGTTAATCCTTGATATTCCTTATTGACAGCGAATTTGTGCTAATATATTTTATTAGCAGTGCTAATGAAAACTGCTAATAACTTTGAGGTTTACACCCCAGACGATATTTAGATAAGTTATTGATTTTACACAAAACAAGGTTTTATGGGTTGGTATTGACACATCCAGCCACCCCAGCCATGTATATGAATAGCTCGTTGAAATAACGAGCTATTTTTTTTGATTTTTACTAGTGATCTGCTAAATGATACAGCAAGGTGACACAGCAGATGACTCAAAATCAACCTAGATTACTTCTTCGGAAACACTCTTATTATATTAGAATATTTATCCCACGTAAACTCCAATCAGTTGTAAAAAGAAAAGAAATACGATACTCTCTTCACACAAACAACTACTTTGAGGCTTTAAAAAAGCTTCGTCAAGAATCTGCTAAAATTGACAGTTGGTTAGAAGGATTAGGCAATAATGAGGATGATATGGAGTTAAAAGATAAAAAATTAAATCTCACAGAAGAAGATGCCAACAGCTTATTGCTTTCTCGCCTTGATGAAATTGAAAACTATTTCATCAAACAACAAGATCGGTTAAAAATAGACAAGCCCAAAGTATTGGATATTAGTCTGTTTGAAGAACATCTAGGAATGTTAAAAAGTCCTAAAATAAACAGCAATCTCTACAAATTAGCTATATTAATCAAAAATTTATTAAGAAAAACATCACAGTATTTACCAGACGATGCTCCTGAAAAAGAAATATTTAAAAATGTAAAACAAACTGAAATATATGTAGAGTTAGAAGACATAAATTCTCCATATACTTATGGCATAAGTGAATATGTGGATTTCAAAGCTTTGGTTCAAGACAAATATTTTTTAGAATATCTTAAAAACTGTTTTGAAACAGAGGAATATATTGAAGAAAAAGCAAAAGCTATCTACAAGAACAAAGAATATAAATCAAATAATCTAAAAATTTCTAATTTTGTTAATATTTTAAAGCAAAAAGAATTATTAAAGTTAGAAGAGCATAAATTAGTCAAAACACACTGGAAAACGGTATTCAAGAATATGTGTAGTACCGATAAAGCTAAAACCAGCAAAAATACGATTAACAAATACGAACAACTCTTGAATATGGTATTTTCAATTATTGGAAAAGACAAAATTGAAGATATTAATTTTGAAGATTGCAGCAAATTTGTTTCTCTTATTTATAAGTTACCTCCCAAATGCAAAGAAAAGTATCCAAAACTAAATATTGAAACGGCTATCCAACAAAATGAGGCTAAGAATGGTGATTGTATCAAAATTAAAACAGTCATTGACCATTTTAGAATCTTTAAAGAACTAATGGCATACGCAAAATTTTCTAAGGTTATCAAAGAAAATCCTTTTGAAAATTTCAAAACACCTAAAAAAAATCATAATAATGACGATAGTAAAATTATTGATTCTTTTACACCTGACGAATTAAAGAAGATATTTTCAAAGGAAACATACCCTAGCAGGTATGATCGTAAAAATTTCTATCGCTTTTGGATACCTCTGATCGCTTTATATCACGGAGCGAGACAAAGTGAAATTGCTCAATTACAACTTGATGATATAATAAAAAAAGATGGATATTATTGTTTTAATATTACCGATGAAGGTACAGAGAAATCAATAAAAAATAAAGCCAGCAGAAGAACAATACCTATACATCCCACATTAATAGAATTAGGGCTGGTAGATTTTGTTAAAGAAATTAGAAAAAAGAAAAACAAACCCAATAACAGAATATTTTATACGTTAACTCCCGATTCCCGTGGAAAACTCAACGATAAAATTTCCAGTTGGTTTAATATCACATATTTAAAAAAATTAGGATTAAAAACCAAATCCAAAAATTTTCACTCATTTAGGCATACTTTCAGAAGTGAAGCTGGGCGACAAATAAAAAATGATAATGTAATCATCCGCATTGGAGGTTGGGAACTTCCTGGAATGGCAAAAGTATATCAGCATATAGGCATACCAGAAATGTATAATGAACTGAAAAAGCTTAAATATCCAATTAATATACAAGATTTAATGCCTGACCCTAAACGAGGAATATTTTAAGAGGATAAATTATGGAAGTTTTAATGACTTAGCGTGAGCTTCATCTAAGTTTTTGATAAAAAGGAAAAGTTCAGAAATTTCTTCTTTTCCACATTTGAAATTATAGTCTTGTGCTACGTTTTCTGATGAAGTCTCATTTGTATGACTCATTGCATTGGATAATCCATATAAATATTTGTATTTAGAATTATCTGAAATTTGACTGAATCGTTGAAATAACGTTTTTTCCGCAGGAAATTTAAATGACAAAAATATTTCAAGGACTTGTCTTATACAATTACCAATTGCAACATCATCATACATTTCGATATTATCTTTTTTATATAATTCTTTTAAATAATTGATTAGATGCAAATACTCAGTTTGGTATGTTCTGATATATTTATCAGCATCAAGTATCCTACTAAATATATCTTTTCGTATCTCGTAAATTGAAATCGGTGAAATAATGTTCTGTTTTTGATATTTAGGATCTTTTTCTAATTTTACACATTCCGCCTGATCTTTTTGGTACTTGTAAGAATCCGCACAATTAGCACAAAAATCTCTTATTTTTCTAAAAAAGTAAAAATTATGTGTAAAAATAAAAACTTGCTGAAAATCCTTATAACTTCTAATCTTTTGAGATAATAATACATTCAAGTTAAAAAGATACTGTTGGTCTAGACTGGAAATAGGATCATCAATTACCAAAACACTTTCTTTTAAATCAAAATCTTTTTCTTCTAATGAAGCAATAAAATAAGCGAAAGCAATAACCGTTTTTTCTCCCTCACTTATGTTTCTTGCAGAAGAACTATTGGGTCTGATTATTTTATATGAACCATTTTCATACTTAATATTAAATTTTTTATATCCGAAAACTCTTTCACATAAATTCTCAATTTTTTCAGCCGGGGCATTCTGATTACTTAAAGTTCTTTCTTTTTTATCTATATCTTGTTGAATTTTTTCAATTTTATTATTAATAAGGGGTTCTAATTTATTTCCATACTCAATTCTTGATTTATATAAATCAATTTTATCTTTTACTAATGTACAAAAATGGGAAATAACTTTTTCTTTGGCTTCTTTTTTGTCAGCATCTATTTTAGAAATATCTTTGTTATTTTTTGAAATTATTGTTAACAATCCACCTAAATTAAAACTCAGATCATCTGAAAATGTCAAATCGTTTAATGAGCCAGCTTCATCAATATTTAATAGTTTTTTTTCTAATTTGGTTCTTATAGATGTCAACAAATCCTGATAATGTTTAATAAGATCCTTTTCTGAAATATAATTTATTATTGTTTTAGCCCCATCTTGATATTTTCCTAGAAAATCCTCTACTCTTAATCCTCCATAAATATTAGATGCAATTTGGGTATAATCATCTATCAATTGAATGTTATTTCTAATATCATCTTCAAACATAATGAAAGAATTGTCCTTTTTTACCAATTCTTGTAGTTTTTTTAAGCGATTGTGCCAAATTAAGGGAGGAAGAGGGTTTCCGCAAAATATACAATCCGGTGAAGTTTCATTGTGAAAATCTAACCCTGTTTCAATCCAGTTGATCATAGATTCACTTAATTGGCTTTTCCTTTTAACTATTTTCTTCAACAGCTTATCAATATTATCAAATTGTTCTTTTGATAAAAAACTATCTTTCAAAACAGTAAATGTTAAAGATAAAGCCGTTTTACTTTTTTCATTGAATATCTTACTATATTCACTTAATTCCTTCTCCGAAAGAACGTTAAAAGTCTTTATTTCAGAAAAATCTTTCTTTATATGAGTCGCTGTGTATGGAATACTTAGTAAAACATTTTTTATTTTACTTGCAGTATCTGAATAACAAGATTTTAGCTTATCTTCATATTCTTGCTTTTTCTTTGATAAAAGAGAAACTTTCTCTCCATTTCTGTTATGCTTATACCGTGCATTTTGTTTTTTCTTTAAGCTTGTAATTTCAGTTTTTAATCCAATGGATATTTCTCCCATACTATATGTCAATGCTGTTGCAGAGGCATTTTCTAATAACATATTATTTTTTACGAAATCTGCATTAAAAACTCGTATTTTGTTAATCAAAATATTTTTATCTAATTTATTAATTGTGAACTTATTAATCCCATCAGATAATTCTATTTCAAATTCCATATTTTTAAAATCGGAATATTCCTCTTTATCCGGTATCATCCCTTTATTTAAAAAATCAAATATTCGAGATATTGTTGTTTTACCACTTCCGTTCAAACCATAAAACAAATTATATTTTTTAAAATCGCTATAATTATATTCAGATTTTTTAAAATCCTGAAATGAAGCGAAATTGTTGATTTTGTTGATTGATACAATAGAAATCATAACAATACTCCATATAGTAAATATTAATCTTATTATATTTAATTTTTAGATGAGGTCCATATAAAAAACAACTAACAACAAAAAATCTTCAAAAATTAACATTTTTGAAGATTTTTTGTTAATTATGTGTTTTATTGTATATAGGGAGATTTATGGTGATTGATATTGTTACAAATCAAATTATAGATAATTCTGAGCACACCTATGAGAAAAATAATGTTACATTTATTGGTGTACGTATTCAAGATATTGAAAGTTATGCCAATAAAATGAAGTTTCAAATTTTAGATACAAGTTGGATTGCTCAAATGTCGCCCTTAAATCAGCAATCTTATTCAGCAAGAGCTAACGAAACTATAAAAAGTTTAGTCAATAATGTATTGAATGAAGTCAAAAATTCAGTAACAGCGGAATTTGGTGAAATCCTGATATCAATGTCAGCTCAAGATGCTCTGAGTATAACACAAGATCACCATATACTTCCTTTATCTGAACTTTGGAAAACTAGAGTTAGAGGAAATGATAGTTTCGATTTTCATACTGAAACAAAAGAATGCTATATAGTTTTTGGTGAAGCAAAGTACCAGACCAATAAAACATCCTACAATACAGCATTAAAACAGGTAGTGAGATTTATAAACCTTCGAAAAGATGATATGGATCTCGCTGATTTAATGAATTTGGTTACAGCCAAAACTAAATCTACATTTGAAACATATGGTGCTTTAAAATCATATGCGGCAGCATTTTCTGTAAAAAATTTAAATAATAAAAAACTTATTAAACAAATAAAAGAAAATAAATTTTTTAAGCAACTGATGAGACAATATAAATTATATTTGATTGGAATTGAAATATGTCAATAAAAAATATATTTTCTGAGAAATGTGATATAAATAGAGAACTAAATAGTATATTGAATGAGATTCATACTAACGGTCCTATAAATGCGTATAATCTTGAAAAACTAGCATATATAAAAAAATATTATCCAGATAATTTTAACAAAATAGAACATGAATTAATGTATTTATTAGGGTTGTTTTATAAAACTACAACACCTAAGAGTCTTGTGGAAATTTTTTACAAAATATACCAAGATCATATACAAGAAGAAACTGGAAGCATTTTGACTCCTGTTCAAGCAAATGCTTTTAATTTAATAAAATCTTATAAATATTTTTCTTTTTCAGCGCCAACAAGTATTGGAAAATCTTATCTCTTTAGAAAAATGATAAAAACTTCAAGCAAGGACATTGTAATAATTGTACCTTCAAGAGCTTTGTTGACAGAATATATATTGGAAATTCAAAATGAGGTTCCCAAAGACGTATTGGTTTTGCAATTTGTCGATTTAATAAATAAAAAGCATACAAAACGTCACATTTTTGTATTAACCCCAGAAAGGACCTCTGATTTATTTAAATATGTAAACCATTTGAATGTTGAGTTTTTTCTATTTGATGAAGCTCAAATATCTGAAGAAAGTTTGAGAGGAATACGTTTCGATGCATTAGTTAGAAGAGTGGATAAGATTTTTTCTTCATCGAAAATTGTATTTGCACATCCTTTTGTGAATAATCCAGAAGCTCAACTCTCTAAACATCGCTTTATATCTGATGCTATATCTCAAAATTATCATCAACAAGCTGTTGGAAAAATATATATAAAATATGATGATGATAATAATTTTGAATATTTTTCTCCAAATGAAGATATAAAAGGTATCATTAAACCTGAAAAAAACTTAATTTCACAGATATTAAATAATAATGGAACAATATTGATTTATATTGCAAAGGAAAAAATATATTCTGGAGAATATTTAATTAAATATAAAGATATAATAAAAAATTGTCCTGAAATAACAAACCAAGAAGCACTGAATTTAATTGCTGAATTACATGATTATATTGGGGGTTCCAACAAAAGAAATGCTATACAATATTCTTCATTGATAGATATGATGAAAAAAGGAATAGTTATTCATCACGGTTCAATACCTTTGTATGGCCGTTTACTCATTGAAAGGTTTATAAATAAAGGATTTGCTAAACTGTGTTTTTCTACATCAACTTTAATGTATGGTATAAATTTACCATTTGATATTGTGTGGATTGACTATTTTCATTTTGACGGAAATAAAAATGAAAAAATATTAAAATTAAAAAATCTGATAGGTAGAGCCGGTCGCAGCTCTCTTAAAAAGAATAAATTTGATTTTGGATATGTTTTTATACATAAAAAGAATATAAAAACTTTTAACAACCGTTTAAATGATGCAGCAAATTTATCAACAACTTCATTACTAGATATTTCTGATAATAAACACTCTGAAGATGATTTAGATTTGATCAATGCAATTAGAAACAATACTTTTGATCCGTATTCTCAGTTACCCCAAGCACAAATTGATAGAATAAAAAAAGATGAACAGTTAAATGAGAAAATACGATATATACTGGATGTTTTATTAAAAAATGGTACTTTAACAGCTGAAGAATATTATAAATTATCTAATACTGATAAGGATCTATTGAAATCATATATAGCAGACATTTTTTCAAGTCATTTAAGAAGAGATAGCTTAACACCGGCAGAAAAAAGCGTGTTAAGCACGGCAATTCCCATTATGCTGTGGAGAATACAAGGTCGTTCATTTAAGCACATTGTTTCAATGAGGTATGCTTATGTAACAAACCAAAAAGAACGTAGAGATATTGAAAATAAGTATAAAAATGAACTAATAAGTGCGACTGAAATGTACGAACGACTAAAAGAAGTCCCATTAAAATATACTCAAATTGCAGCAACTTTGCCCAATAAAACATTAAAAAAGAATAACTTATTTAATTATGGGAAATTACCAGATTTTAGATATGACATTTTAATGTATGATACATATGATTATCTTGATAAAGTTATTTCTTTTTCTCTTGCACAACCATTAGCCGCTGCCTTCCATATATATTATGATAAAACTGGTGATAATAGAGCTCTAATAATGGAAAATTATATAAAATACGCATCAAATGACAACATAGACATTTATCTACAACGATATGGTTTTAGCTTTGAAGAAATTGACGTTATAAAACCTTATGTTAAGAAAATAGATGCTGATGAAATTGTCTTTAATAAAAAAGTTTTACAACTAGATAAAAAATATTTAAGAGTAGTAAAGCGATATATGTATTAGCGATACTATATATGTTATAAAAATCTTTTTTTAGCAATAACAATTGTTTCTTTCAAAAATGTGATTCCGGCCGGAAATTGCTTTCTTGACTTTTATTTTAACAGATAATATAATATCCGTAAATGATATATAATTATATTTGGAGATAATATATTGTCTTTTATATTAAAATCACAACAAGAGGTTATGCAAGAGATTGCTGAGAGAGCCAAGCTTAAGCGTTTGGAGCAAAATCTGACGCAGGAAGGTTTGGCTTTGCGTTCCGGTGTTAGTTTGGGAAGTATCAAGCGTTTTGAACGAACCGGTGAGATTTCGTTGAAATCGCTGATTGATATTGCGTTAGCTTTGGGATGTCTGGAAGACTTTTCCGCCCTGTTTGTTGACAATGCGCCACGCGGCAGTTTGTTTGAAAATAAAGAAGAGAAAAAACGCAAACGGGGGAGCATTAAATGAGATTGAATGTTTTTTTGAATGCTTACGGCAAGCGGCACTTTGTCGGGATTTTAGAGGAACAGGCACCACGTATCTTTTTTGAATATTCACCGGAGTTTATTGCAACCGGAATAAATTTGTCCCCTTTTATGCTGCCGCTCAAATCGCAAATCTTTGAAGACACCAAACAAACTTTTGACGGGCTTTTCGGCGTGTTTAACGATAGTTTGCCCGACGGTTGGGGTTGTCTTCTTTTAGACCGACAATTACAAAAGAAAGGTTTGAGTTTGCAACAAATCACGCCTTTGCAACGGTTGTCAATAATTGGGCTTAATGCAATGGGGGCTTTGGAATATGAACCCATCACCGAAAATGACAGCGAATTTGTCGGCGATATAGAACTAGATTCACTTTGTTTGGAAGCTAATCATATTTTGGCCGGCAAGAGTTCGGAAGTTCTAGATAAGCTTTTAACACTTAACGGCTCATCCGGTGGAGCGCGGCCCAAAATTGTGGCGTTAGTTTCAGATGATAAGCAAACACTCATTCACGGTAACTTGGCTAAACCCGGTTATAGTCCGTGGTTGATTAAATTTGCGTCGTCTCTTGATAATAAAAACATCGGCGCTGAGGAATATGTTTACTCAAAGATGGCCAAAGATGCCGGTATTGAAATGCCGGAAACATATTTGTTTCCCTCAAAAAACTGCGTCGGTCATTTCGGCGTCAAACGTTTTGACCGGATTGGCGCGGAAAAGGTACATATTCATACGGCCTGCGGGTTATTGCATGCCAACCACCGCACATCCAGCATTAACTATGACGGTTTATTAAAACTGACCTCAATTCTTACCAAAGACATTCGGGAAGTTGAGAAAATGGTTCGATTGATGATTTTTAACGTCAAAGCCGGCAACAAAGACGACCATAGCAAAAACTTTTCTTTTATGCTGGATAGAAACAATAACTGGAAAATGACACCGGCGTATGATTTAACGCCTTCGCAGGGTATCAACGGAGAACAGACATCTATGGTTAATGGCAAAGGAACGGATATTACCGACAGCGATTTGATTAAAACCGCCGTGCCTTTCGGATTTGCGGAAAAGAAAGTTACTGCAATCATTGAGCAAACGAATGATGCACTCACAAATTACGGCAAATATATGAAAGAACTCGGCGTAAAGTAGAAAAACGATACAAATGTTAAACAAAGTAATCAATGCGTACAAAGTTTAACATTTTGCCGCACGAATTTTGGCGAGCATTTTTAAAATTCTATATTTTCTGCCTCTTTCAAAGAAAATGTTAAAGAATGTGCATTGTTTGATATTTTTTTATATTTGAAAAATTTCTCTTGCAATATAATTGAAATTAGTCTAATATATATTATATTAAACAAATGCGGTTATATAGGTGACGCTATGGAATTTATCGGCAGAACAAAAGAACTTAGCGATTTAGAGCAAGAATATAACAACTTACATTCCTTTGCTGTTATATATGGTCGCAGACGTATCGGAAAAACTGCTTTAATTCAAGAATTCATTAAAGGCAAGCCTGCTCTGTACTTTTTGGCGACAGAAGAATCCGAACCGCAGAGTATGAAACGGTTTGCTTTAAGTTTATCGCAATTTGCCAATCAGGAATTTATCGCCAAAGCTAATTTTGATGATTGGATTGAGCTCTTCAAACTGTTTGCCGCCGTTCCAAGCAAAAATACAAAAGTGCTCGTTCTTGATGAATTTCAGTATATGGTCAACACAAATCCCGCTTTCACTTCAATCTTTCAAAAAGCATGGGATGAAGTTTTATCAAAGCAAGACATTATGGTTATTATCTGCGGTTCATACATTAATATGATAACGAAACAGGTTTTAGCCGAAAACAGTCCCTTGTATGGTCGTCGTACATCTCAAATCCGATTGGCACCGCTTCCTTTTTTCGATATCAGACAACATTATCACCATAAGTCTTTTTCCGATGTGGTTGAGCTTTATTCCGTGACCGGCGGCGTTCCGAAATATTTGGAGTTCTTTGACAACAAAAATTCTTTAATGGATAACATCTCCCGTGTCATTCTTAATAAAAATGGCTTTTTGTACGAAGAACCGGCGTTTTTACTCAATAAGGAAGTTAAAGAACCGGTAAATTATTATTCGGTTATGAAAGCAATAGCTCAAAATAATCACAAACTATCAGAGATAGCTTCAGCAATGTCAACCGAAGGTAACAAATTAAGCCCGTATCTGGAAACTTTGCAGGGGCTATACTTATTGGAAAAACATGTTCCGGTTACCGAAAAAAATCCGAAAAAAAGCCGGAAAGGATTATATTTTATCCGTGATATATTCATCCGCTTTTGGTTTATGTTTGTCTTTCCTTATAAAGGAGAGCTTGAGCTGGATAATCTGAATTTTGTACAAGATAAGCTGAAATCCAATTTTATTGATAATCACGTGGCTTTTGTTTATGAAGAAATCTGCCGCAACATATTTGCAGAACTATGCAGATGTAAAGAAATCGATTTTATTCCTTCTCGTATCGGCGCATATTGGAACAAAAATGAAGAGATAGACTTGGTTGCCGTTGATGAAAGCCACAAACGTATTTTTGCGGCTGAATGTAAATATTACAAAGACGACAAACCGGTTGATGTTAATGTTTATGCAAAGCTGGTGGAAAAATGCCAGGTTGACGATTTCAAAGGATATGATTTAACCTACGGCATATTCTCTAAAAGCGGATTTACAAAGCATTTGAAAGACATCGCGAAAGAAAACAAAAAACTCATTTTAATAGATGAATGCAGTGTGGTGAAGTAACTAAATTGTCATTTCATTTTTAGTCAGGTTCTTAATCAGCATAAGACACTCTCTCATAATGAGAATTTTTTCACGATACTCAAGAAACAGCTCATAATTTATAATTAAATTTTGCTTAGAATATTGCTTTTTCTTCCAGCCAAGCATATGAATAGCTCGTTGAAATAACGAGCTATTTTTTTTGATTTTTTACTAGTGATCTGCTAAATGATACAACAAGGTGACACAGCAGATGACTCAAAATCATACTAGCTAAAAATTGAATTTCTTCATCTGATACTTTCTCTTTTCTTAAAGGCAACGATAATTAAGCTACCATAAATAATTAATGGTAAAAAAAAGAGTATTGCTCCAAGAATGGCATTTCCTAGACTGCCAAGTGTTAAGATAATATTTTTTTGTTTAAACAAAAAATACAAATAAACAAATATATATAATAACCATTCAGGAATTATTACTTGCCAAGATAAGGCTTGGTATAAATAATTTTTTCCATAAATTTTCAGCCCTGTGTAGAGAGGAACGGCTAAAATATAAAAACAGATGATTGTAAATGTTTCATAACGACATGGGGCTTGTTCATCTTTTCTAAACCAATGAAAATAGTTATTCCAACCAAATTCCAAATAGTTTTGAATTTGAGCCCCCCAAGCAGGAGTAATACAGATTTCGCCACTTTGATGGTCATTCGTCATCATTGTTCCCCATAATAGAGACAAAACAATAATCAGTAGCTCTAGTATAATGTATTTTGCTATTTTCATTGTTTTCTCTTTTTATTTGCTTTTTAATTTCATTATATGCATGTTACACCCAGATATTATAAATACAGAACACAGAATAAAAGGAACAAATAGTAGCAATACCCCGATTAAAGCATTTATGAAACTATAACTTGTTAACACTAGACCTGGCTGCAAAAATAACCATATCATAAATAAAGCAATGTAAAATATATATTCTGAAATAACAAATTTATATTTAAGTGTTATTGAAAGCTTAAACATTCCATACACCTTTAACAAAGCATATGCAGGAAAACAACTTAAAAAATATAAGCACCATGCCGCAAAAGTTATACGGCATGGCATTTGTTCTATATTTGAAAACCATTGAAAATAGTTATTCCAGCCTAATGCCAGATAGTTACCAATATTTATTCCATAATTTGCTGTTAGGCATGTTTCTCCAGGTTTGAGCATTGAGATAAAAAATAAATCTCCCCAAAACCAAGCGGCGATAATAAATATTAGTTCCAGAATGACATAAAATAAAATTTTCATTATTTTCCTTTTTTTGATTTAATTTTTGGCATTTCCAATGGGTTATTCCAAGATTTATTTTTATAATATTCTTTTGCCCGAGCACCATAATCATTTACTTCTTTTAATCCTGTACCATTCCATAAAGTAGCGATTTTGGCAATATCTTTATCAGGAACAGCATCATATATTGATTTAAGGACCCTTACGCCGAGTTCTATGTTTTGCTCAGGATCATTAACATCATATTGTTTTCCTTGAATATTAAATGGACTACGGCAGAATTTATAAAAATTCTAAGAAGAACAGAATCTTAGAAAACAAATAGGAGACGTTATCAGGAAAATAAATTCGTTTCAGATTGACCTTTTCTTTGTTTTTTAGCTTTAGTATAAGCGACGATTAAAGAAATTATGGCGGACAGAAGTGCCAATACAGCCAGGCCGAACAGCAAATATTTCAACAAAGAAACTGATATGTCTGCATTGCACAGTCTGTCATCGAAACAGCATTATGATACAGAGGGAATATTTCAAATCTATAAAAAAATTGACAAAAAGACTCTAAAAATATTGCGTCTTTGATGAAAATTTGTTATTTTTATTATATATATTCAAGCAGGTAAGGTTGGAGATTGGCGATGAGTTTGAAAACAAAAGCAGCGATTGCGTTAAGTGTTATGTCTTCATGGTTCGGAACATCCGCAGCGCAAAACAGCGGCGAGCCGGAAAAACCGGACAGCGTCAAACGTTCCGAGCTGATTGCCAAACCGGGTGCCGACAAAGCGGCAAAAACCTTTACCGAATTTCATTCCGTTCAGGAAAATCCGGACAGCATTCAACCGGCAAGCATTGCGGAAATTCCGGATAGTGTTCAGGCGAGGATTGAACAAGAGCGCAAAGCGTTTCAAGACAGCATCATTTTGGAAAAGAAGCATGCCAATTTAAAAGCTTCCGAGAAGCTTATGCTTTATGTTATTGCCCATTTTGAAGGAATGAAAAGCCGGGCCTATTATGACAAGGCCGCCAAAATCTGGACAATTAATCTCGGCAATACCATTCGACCTGACGGCAAGCCGGTGAGACCGGGCGATTGTATCCGTACGGAAGAGCAGGCTTTGGAATATGTAAGCGCCCACATTGACAACAAGATGTCGGAAGATATGGTCAAATACCTGCCGCTGGACCAGATGACACAAGCCGAAATCGCCATTATGGGAAGTTTGTTCTACAATTGCGGCACCGGTATTTTGCACGACAGGAAAGGCAACCCCAAACAGTTTGCCCTGACGGCATCCGAATATTTTACGACACGCGGCGACAGCATCAGCAAAGAATTTGACAAGGCGTTTATGAATTACTGCCATGTAAAAGGTTCCGTCAACAAAGTGCTGCAGGAACGGCGCAAGAATGAACTGACTTTTCTGCACGGGGAAGTGCAGATTACGGTTGATGAGCAAACCAATATCGACGAGAATATCGTTAATTTGAAAAATGCCACGCTTGGCAGTTTGTACGGCTGCCGCGGAGACCCGGAAACAATTATGGAACGTTTCAGCGAAGAATCGCGCTATCATTGTCCGACAGATTCTCTGAAAGTCGCAATTGACCGAGAACTGGCTCAAAAGACTTATGTTAAGCGGGCCCGGCCGACACCTCGTCCGAAAACGACCGCTCAAAAAAGGCCTTCCTCCCGGAGCCGCGGCGGCAGATAATATTACAAACCCCGGAAAATACCGGGGTTATTTTCATCCACAAAAAAACAGGCTTTGCACTTCAGAGTGCAAGGCCTGTTTTTCACATATTTAAATTTTTTCTTTGACAATAGCGGAAATTTTTCCGTCTTCCGCCGACCACAGAACCGTTCCGGCTTTTTTGGCAGAGACAAACCCTGCACGGCTCAGCCGTTTGATTCCCTGCCCGTCAACCGAGCAATAACCGGAAAAATCATCCGTTTTGACCAGTAGAATTATCTTCCCCTTATGGTTGATAATATGCATTTCCTGACATCCCGACATAATCGGTTCGTCTTTGCCGGTTTCATCCAGCTGATACAGCTTATTCTGTTTGGTAATGCTGTATCCGCAGGCCATGGGCCAAATTCCGTCTTTGACTCCTTCGGTAGCCGAGCGAATTGTCAGGCTGTCCAAATCAAATGCGCGGTGAGCACCGTCAACGATTGTCTCCAGATAGCGCCGTTCTCTCTCATCAGCCGTTACCGGATAGTAGCGGTGGATGGCAAAAGAATCACAACGCGTCAAAGACTGGCCGTTGTTGCGGTAAAGCGCGATGTTGTCTCCGGTTCGGGCTATGATAAAGAAGGCGTTTCCGTCAATTTCATCATAGTCTTCAATTGCCAGAGAAGACCCGAGACTGTCACACAGCTGAAGCTTTCCGGCTTCTGTTTTTTTAATGATTAAACCTTGACCGATCGGGGTTCCCTCAACAGTCTTTCCACTCTCTCCACGGCAGCTTGCAAAAAGTGCCACACCAGCCAGAACGCATCCGACCCAAAAGATTTTTTTCATAATTAAATAAAGTTTAGGTGAAACAAAAAAATATCTTAATACTAAATTTTATTGAACACACAATAACATAAACGAAACAGAATGTCGACAAAATTTTCACAGTTTTTCTAAAATTTCACATTTACTCGGCTGCAAAAAACTTGATCGGCCGCCGGTTTTATTTTATGTTCGGAACAAAGCAACTGATTGAGGTTTATGATGGACGACAAATATATTCAACTTTCGCAAAAGCAGACGGAAAAAGCCCGGATGGTCATTTCCTCACTGAACCTTATTGAGATTTGGGAGAAAGCCGGAGCAACGATCAATCCGGTCGGTTCTTTCAGAATCGGTGTTTTGGCCAAGCACCGCGACATTGATTTTCATATTTACACCGACAGTTTGGACATTGGCCGGAGCTTTGCGATTATAGCCGAGCTTTGCCGTCACAAAGGCATAAAGAAATGCACTTTTGCCAATTTGGCGGAAACCGACGAATGCTGTTTTGAGTGGCATCTTTATTATGAAGACGATGAAGCGCAAACCTGGCAGATTGACCTGATTCAAATAAAAAAAGGCTCTTTCTATGACGGCTATTTTGAAAAAACAGCCGAAAAAATAATCGCCGCCATGACCGAAGAACAGCGCAAAACAATCCTGCGCTTGAAATTTGAAACGCCGGACGAACTTAAAATAAGCGGCATTGAATATTACAAAGCGGTTATTCAGGACGGCGTGCAAACCTCGGAAGATTTGCTGCGCTGGCGGCAGACACACCGCTTTGACGGCATCATTGAATGGTAACCTCCCTGTTTCAATGTTGCCTCACCTAAAGTCTGGCTTCAGAAAAGATGATTTTCCCCAATAAAAATTATGGGCCCGACGTTTTTGATTAATGACTTATAAAACCTTTTCGGATATAATAATTTCGTTATTAATCAGGAGAGGATGATACTATGAAGAAATTGTTTTTCAGTATGCTATTCTCTGTCTTAGCGATTAATTCGGCAATGGCAGCAGCGGGGACTCCTGCGGCGCCTGCGACTACCGGCTTCTGGAGTCATTTTGAAGGGATGAATGCCCTGACCGTGGTTTTTGCAAGCTTGTGTATTTTTGCGATTGCTTATCGCTTTTACGGAGTATTTATTGCAAATAAAGTCTTACGCCTGGATGCCAACCGCACCACACCGGCGGTAAAATATGCCGACGGGCATGACTATGTCAAAACCAACAAAAACGTTTTATTCGGACATCACTTTGCCGCAATTGCAGCCGCCGGACCGCTGGTCGGACCGGTTTTGGCCGCTCAGTTTGGCTTTATGCCCGGAGCCTTGTGGATTCTCATCGGCTGCGTTTTAGGCGGCGCCGTTCACGATATGGTGGTTATTTTCGCCTCCGTCCGCCACAAAGGCGAGAGTCTGGCAACCATTGCCGAAAGGGAAATTGACCCGTTTACCGGAACAATCGCCGGGTTTGCGGTTTTGTTTATTCTTATTCTGACACTGGCCGGTTTGTCTCTGGCCTGCGTCAGCGCCATGCATAATGCGCCGTGGTCGCTGTTCATTGTTGCGATTACCATGCCGATTGCCATTCTGATGGGCCTGATTATGCGCTATAAAGAAAACGGCGTTATGCTGGCCAGCATCATCGGCATCACCCTGCTGGTTATCGGTATTATCTCGGGGCATGGCCTGATGCAGGAAGATGTTTTGGGCTGGATGTTCAACTGGGACAAAGACACCGTTTCAATCGCCATTCCTCTGTACGGCTTTATTGCTTCGGTTCTGCCGGTCTGGCTGCTTCTGGTTCCGCGGGATTATCTGTCCACCTACCTTAAAATCGGTACAATTCTGATGCTGGCTCTGGGCATTATTTTCGTTCAGCCGGACATCATGATGCACATGTTTACCCCGTTTGACCAAGGCGGCGGCCCGGTTATCAACGGTCCGGTTCTGCCGTTTATTTTCATTACCATTGCCTGCGGCGCAATCTCCGGTTTCCATGCAATTATCGGCACCGGAACGACACCGAAAATGATCGGCAACGAAAGAGAAATTCTGTTTGTCGGTTACGGTGCAATGCTGACCGAAGGCTTTGTGGCGATTATGGCTTTGATTGCCGCCTGCACCATGATGCCGGGCGACTATTTTGCGATTAACGCCTCCCATGACGCTTATCAGGCTTTGCTGGCTGCGCACCCGAATTTTGCAGTAACCGATCTGCCCTATTATGAAGAGCATATCGGCCTTGACCTGCACGGACGCACCGGCGGTGCCGTTTCTCTGGCTGTCGGCATGGCTCACATCTTCCGTAATCTGCCGTATATGGACCATTTGGTTGCCTATTGGTATAACTTTGCAGTGATGTTTGAAGCCGTGTTTATTCTGACTGCCGTTGACGCCGGAACCCGCGTCGGCCGCTTTTTCCTGCAGGAAATGCTGGGCAAGGCTATGCCGAAATTCAACGATAAGGAATGGATGCCGGGCATTGTCATTACCAGTGCCGTTTTCACTTTCCTGTGGGGATATCTGGTTTACACCGGAAACATCAGCACCATCTGGCCGCTGTTCGGCTTAAGCAATCAGCTGCTGGCCGCCTGTGCTTTGATTGTCTGCACCACCATGCTGCTCCGCCTGAATCGCGGCAAATACACGCTGGCCGTTGCCATTCCGGGTATTTTCATGGTGGTTGTAACCTTCTGGGCCGGATATTTGCAGGTATTTGAACAATATCTGCCGAAAGACCAGAATCTGTTGGCTATCTTAGGCTGCATCGTCATGTTCCTGATGATTGTCGTTTTGGCCGGCGCTTTCCGCAAGTGGATTCAGCTTATGCGGATTAAGACGACGGTTAAAGACGCCTACGGCGAAGAAGTCAAGGCTCTGGCCGTTGAATAACGGTTCCGTCTGCAGATAAAAGCAAACCCCCGGCACAATCCGGGGGTTTGTTGTTTAATGACAATCAATAACCGACGGCAAACCAGCTGACATAACCTTGACGACGACCTGTATCATTAGAATCCACATAGCGAATTTTAAAGGAAGAAGTTGATATTCCGACAGCCATAGCAACATAGTTCGTATCATTAGAATGGTTAGTCGGCTGTTCATAAGGTGTAAGAATCACAGTTGCCGGGACAGAAGAGAAAGATTTATTGAAATACACCGTCATATCACTATTTGTCGTAACGTTTACTTTCCCGCCCTGAAAGATCAGACCGGTACCTTTGTCTTTGTACCACCAGTTACTGCTGTTTTTGGAATATTCGGAAA
>ERZ827488.663-NODE-663-length-49502-cov-7.330718_pt1 | contig 49502 bp, 37 predicted proteins | sample MGYA00519771_ERZ827488 | MGnify/ENA primary metagenome ERZ827488 (study PRJEB31778, sample SAMEA3449323) | human gut metagenome | biome: human gut; feature: human-associated habitat; material: faeces | place: United Kingdom | collected 2010/2012 ... | reverse complement strand
TCAGTTTTTTACAAGAAACCCGAGAGGAAGCAAGGCGAAAGCCATCGACGAGGCGGATGTCGCAGCGTTTCTTTCTTACAGTAAGGAGCATGGAATCGAGCGCATTTTGGCACATGCGCCGTACACGCTGAATCCGTGCTCGAAGGATGCGCACACGAGAGAGTTTGCATGGATGACGATGGCGGATGATCTGAAACGGATGGAGTATACGCCGGGAAACTGCTACAATTTCCATCCGGGCAGCCATACCGGACAGGGGGCGGAAGAGGGAATCCGTCTGATTTCGGAGATGCTGAATGAAATTTTAAAACCGGAGCAGACGACCACGGTGCTGCTCGAGACGATGGCAGGAAAAGGAACCGAAGTCGGCCGCTCGTTTGAGGAGCTGGCGGCGATTCTGGAGCGCGTGGAATTAAAAGACCACATGGGTGTCTGCCTGGATACGTGCCATGTGTACGATGCGGGATACGATATTGTGGATCACCTCGATGATGTGCTTGAGAGGTTCGACCGCGTGGTAGGACTTTCGAAGCTGAAAGCGGTTCATCTGAACGACAGCAAGAATCCGTTTGAGAGCCATAAGGACCGCCATGAGAAGATCGGCGAGGGAACGCTGGGACTTGCGGCATTTGAGCGGATTGTGACACATCCGGCGCTGGCGGGACTGCCGTTCTATCTGGAAACACCGAATGAGCTGGACGGATATGCAAAAGAGATCGCGCTGCTGCGCGGGTTTGCGAAATAGAGGAAGAAGGTAAGAGAAAGTGGAAAACACGAGAGAGAAGAATAAAAGATTTGACGGAAGAAAAAAGACGTATTTCGACAGGGAAAATAAAAAGAAAGCTGTTCGTATCGAGAAAACAAAGAGCGTGGCACCGGAAAAAGGAAAGCAGAAAAAGAGTTCATCATCGTCGAAATGTCCTTATCAGAAAAAATGCGGCGGATGCACATATCTGAACCTCTCCTACGAAGAGCAGCTCGCGAAAAAAGAGCAGTTCCTGAAGAAGACTCTGAAGGGCATCGTCCCGGTCAAAGGCATGGTTGGCATGGAAAATCCTTATCATTACCGGAATAAAGTCAATTCCGCCTTTGCACGCAAAAAAGACGGAACGATCATATCCGGCATTTATGAAAAGGGCACACACAAAGTGGTTCCGGTCGATGAGTGCCTGCTCGAGGATCAGCGTGCCGATGCCATCATCCGCGATATCCGCAGTCTGCTGAAGAGCTTCAAAATCATGATCTACAACGAGGACAGCGGCTACGGCCTCCTGCGCCACGTCATGGTGCGCACCGGCTTTGCTTCCGGCGAGATCATGGTCGTCCTCGTCTGCGTATCACCAGTCTTCCCGTCAAAAAACAACTTCGTAAAGGCCCTGCGCAAACTCCACCCGGAGATCACCACGATCGTACTGAACGTCAACGACCGCACCGACAGCATGGTACTCGGAAAACGCGACATTGTCCTCTTCGGACGCGGTTACATCGAGGATGAACTCTGCGGCTGCACCTTCCGCATCTCCCCGCAGTCTTTCTACCAGGTCAATCCGGTACAGACGAAAAATCTGTACGAAAAAGCCATTTCTATGGCTGGCCTTACCGGAAACGAGCGCGTCATGGATGCTTACTGCGGAATCGGAACCATCGGCCTCATCGCATCCCGCGATGCCAGAGAAGTCATCAGCGTCGAACTGAACCCGGACGCCGTCCGCGATGCCGTAACAAACGCCAAACGAAACCAAATCAAAAACATCTCCTTCTACCAGAACGACGCCGGCGCCTTCATGGTCTCCATGGCCGAAAAAGGCGAAAAAGCCGACGTCGTCTTCATGGACCCGCCAAGAGCCGGCAGTGATGAAGCCTTTCTGTCCTCTGTCGTAACCCTTTCACCGAAAAAAGTGGTCTACGTCTCCTGCAATCCGGAGACATTGGCGAGAGACCTGCGGTATCTGACGAAACACGGATATAAGGCAGAAGAGGCATGGGGGTATGATATGTTCGCGTGGTCGGAGCATGTGGAGACAGTCTGTTTACTAACGCAAAAGAAGGCTTAATACAACAGAAGAAAATAATTTCGTGAAACAGACGAAGAGGCTTGTCTGAAAAAAGAAGGAATGAAAAAACAGGAGAGGAAAAAAGAAACATGGCAGTAAATAAAAATGGAATCGTAGTATTAGGAGCAGTTTTTGTGGATATCAAAGGTTTTCCAGAGGGCATCTACGTCCCGGACGGCAGAAACGCCGGCCATGTCGAATACATCCACGGCGGTGTGAGCCGAAACGTGGTGGAGGATATCGCAAACCTGGAACTGCGCCCGACCTTCCTTGGAATCGCGGATAATACCGCACTCGGCGAGGATGTTGTGCGCAAACTGCAGCGCCACAAAGTCAATACCGAATACATGAAAGAAATCCCGAACGGTATGGGAACATGGCTTGCTGTCTTCGATCACAACGGTGACCTGGCGGGCTCCATTTCCCAGCGCCCGAACCTGATGCCGATTCTCGATATTCTGGAAGAAAACGGAGATGAAATTATCGAAAACTGCGATTCCATTGTGGCAGAGATCGATATGGACAAAGAGATCATCAAAAAGCTGGTACAGCTCTGTGAAAAATACGATAAAAAACTGTACGGCGTTGTCAGCAACATGAACATCGCGGTCAGCAGAAGAGATCTTCTGCAGAAATTTGACTGCCTGATCTGCAACCAGCTCGAGGCAGGCGTTTTCTTCTCCGATGATTACAGCGAAAAAACACCGGCCGAGATGGAAAAGATTCTCGCCGAGCGTCTGAAAGCGGCAAATGTTCCGGCCATGGTCGTAACAATGGGCGGCGACGGAGCGGTTTATGCGGAAGCAGACGGAGAGAGCGGCTTCTGCCCGGCGCAGAAAGTACAGGTAAAAGATACAACAGGAGCCGGTGATGCGTTCTGTGCAGGTGTTTCCGCTGGTCTGACCTATGGAAAAACGCTTGGCAAGGCAGTTGAAATCGGTACGCGTCTTGCTGCATCCGTCATCACATCGTCGGAAAATGTCTGCCCGCGCTTCCGCCCGGAAGAGTTCGGCATCGAGGCATAGAAGGGGGCAGAAATGAAGTTACTGTACGGAACCGGCAACCCGGCAAAACTCGACGCGATGCGTCACCGCCTTGCCGGTCTTGGGATTGAGCTGATCGGGCTGAAAGATCTTGGCGGTGTTAAGCAGCCAGAGATTATCGAGGATGGAAAAACGCCGCTGGAAAATGCCAGGAAAAAGGCGGAGGCGTATTTCAACGCGCTTCATATGCCGGTGTTCTCCTGTGATTCCGGTCTGTATTTTGACAACGTGGCAGAGGACGACCAGCCCGGCGTCCATGTGCGGACCGTGAACGGAAAGTATCTGTCCGATGAAGAAATGACCGCGCATTACGCCGCCCTTGCGGAAAAGTACGGCGGCCTGACGGGACGCTACCAAAACGCAGTTTCGCTGATTCTTGATGCGGACCACCGCTATGACGCGATGGACCCGTCAATGGAGAGCGCTCCTTTCCGCATGGTCAGCACACCCCATCCGATGAGCAAAAAAGGCTTTCCGCTCGACCGTCTGTCGATCGATCTGCGGACCGGAAAATATTATTACGATCTGAATGAGCAAGAAGCCGCGCTCGATCAGCTTGCCGTGGAAGACGGTTTTCTGCAGTTTTTTGAGCGGGCAATGGAGGAATACCATAAAATGGAACGATATGAACTTCGAACCATCCGCCAGGATGAAATGGAACAGGGCGTTGCCATTGAGCTGGCGTGCTTTCCGCCGAATGAGGCGTGCTCCGAAAAGAGCATGCGCGAGCGGGTGCAGTACGCGCCGGAGCTGTTTCTGGCGGCAGTAGACAAAGAAACCGGAAAAATCGCCGGAACGCTGAACGGACTTGCAACAAACGAGACAAAATTCCGTGATGCCTTTTTCGATGAAATCAGTCTGTACGACCCGAAGGGAGAAAACGTCATGCTGCTGGGTCTCAGTGTCCTGCCGGAATACCGCGGCCAGGGAATCGCCCGCGCGCTGATGGAAGAGTACAGCCGCCGGGAACAGAAAAACGGAAGAAAACAGCTCATTCTGACCTGCCTGCAGGATAAGGTGGAGATGTACAAAAAGATGAATTTCCGCGACAAGGGAATCTCCGCATCCACCTGGGGCGGCGAGGAATGGCATGATATGACGAGAAAATTAAACGATTAAGAAAATTTGCAGAGAAAATCTCTTATGTTAAAGTTTGCTGTAAGCGTTATAATAAAGAAAATCAAGCAAAACAGGAGGAACAACCATGAGCAGAATAAATTTTGGAGCAAAACCAAACATGTATCCACTTCCGGTTCTGATTATTGCAACATACGACAAAGATGGCACCCCGGATGCCATGAATGCTGCATGGGGTGTAGTCACAGATTTCAATGAGATCTCCATCAGCATGGGCGACCACAAGACAACAGACAACCTTGCCGCAACCGGTGCCTTCACCGTCAGCATGGCAACCGAGGATACTGTTGTTGGCTGCGATTACGTCGGCATCGAGTCCGGCAGAAAAGTTCCAGATAAATTTGCACGCGCCGGTTTCCATGCAACGAAGAGCGAATTCGTCAACGCGCCGCTGATCGACGAGCTTCCGATGGCACTGGAGTGCAAAGTGAAAAGCTTTGACAACGGCATTCTGGTCGGCGAGATCGTGAACGTCTGCGCAGACGAGAGCGTTCTGACCGACGGAAAGATCGACCCGAAAAAACTGAAACCAATCGCCTTCGACCCGGTCAACAACACCTATCTCGCCATGGGCGACAAAGTCGGCGACGCATTCGGTTCCGGAAAAGCCCTGAAATAAACACAGATGATGACATGACAGCGAATATGTAAAAATTTTATATATTCCCCTTGACAAACCGCCTCCATAGTCTTATGATATGTATAAATTATATATATATAAATATTTTACATATCAGAAACTAACGGAGGTGGTTTTTTATGTATTTTCCGGTATCAGCACTGCTGATCGAATTTATGATCCTGTCGATTGTGAATCGGGAAGATTCTTATGGATATGAAATCAGCCAGACGATCAAACTGGTTGCAGACATCAAAGAGTCGACACTGTACCCGATCCTGAAAAAACTGGAAAAGGCGGGCTACGTGACGACGTATTCCGCAGAGTACCAGGGCAGAAAACGGAAGTATTATTCGATCACAGAAGCAGGAAAAACACAGATGGCGTACCTGCAGGGCGAATGGAAGTCCTATCGTGACACCATTGACAACATCATCGAGTGGAGGAAAAAAGAATGACGAGTGGGGAATATCTGAAACAATTGGAAAAGTATCTGAGGAAGCTTCCGCAGAGCGACTATGAAGATGCGATGGAATACTTCACCGAGTATTTTGCAGATGCCGGTCCGGAAAATGAGCAGGCCGTGATCAAAGAACTCGGAACACCGAAACAGGCAGCCGCCGAGCTGATGCGGAATCTTCTGGACAAAAAAGTAGATGAACGCGAGGCAATGGAAAAGGAAGAAAAACAGAAAGAGAAGAAAAAAACGACAGGCGCCAACGTCGTCTGGATCGCGATTCTCGCCCTGTTTGCAGCCCCGATCGGAGCCCCGATTCTGATCAGCATTCTCATTGTTCTGCTCTGCGCGGCCCTCTGTGCGGCACTGCTTGATATGAGCGTCTTTCTGATTGCAGTTGTCGGCGTGGCCGCCGGAATTAAGATGCTGCTGCGCGGCATTCTGGCAGTCTCGGTTTCCTTCGGCGGATTCTGCTTTATTACCGGAATGGGCGTTTTCATGCTGGGAATCAGTATTCTGTGCGCGGTGTTCGGCGTATACTTTGCAAAATGGATGGGACGGCTGTTCGTGTGGTGTACACGTAAGGTAACGAAAAAAGGAGGAAGCAGATCATGAAAAAATGGACAAAAACAGCATTACTGACAGGATGTGCCTGCTGTATTGCCGGTGCAGTGCTGATGTTCAGCGGATGGGCAAGCGGCGGAAAAGCATACGCGGAAACGTATGATCTGAATGCGATGAGCGGTTCTGCGAAGAAGGAAGACGGCATTTCCACACAGGAAAAGATAAAACTTGATGATTTTGATGAACTGCAGGCAGACCTTACGATCGGCGACCTGAACATCCTTCCGTCCGGTGACGATTCCTGTTATCTCGCCTGGCGGATTCCGTCGAAAAAAGGAGAGACTGCAGTGGAATATCGCGTGCGGGACGGTGTTCTGAGCATCGAAGAGACAAGCGCAGTGTCCGATACGATTTACATTAATATTGACTTTACGGAAGAAATCTTAAGTGGCGGTAAACAGTCGGAAACAGGAGTGATTCTGTATGTACCGGAAAAGAAGGTACTGAAAAAAATAGAGGTAACGATGGGATTCGGTGATGTGCAGATGAATGGCATCCAGGCGGAAAGTGGAAGACTGCAAAATGCGGATGGAGATATCACACTTTTCGGATGTGACATGCAGAATATCAAATGCAAAGCAGATTACGGTGATGTAGAACTGAAGAGCGGAACGTGGGAAAATGGGTCGATCACGCTGGAGGATGGCGATGCGAAAATCCAAAATACGAAGCTTTCCGGAGACGTGTCGGTGGAAAACTCCTACGGCGATATTGAACTTGAACTGGGTAAAAAAGATCTGGAACGGCTGGAAATTACGGCAAAGACAGATTTTGGGGAGATCGATGTACCGGATACCATGGAGAATCTGATGCAGAAAGAGGAGGACGAGCAGAGCTTTTCTTATGTACCGGATCAGGCTGCGGGCAGAATCACACTGATGACAAAGGATGGTGATATCTCGTTGGAAAACGATTAAGCGTTTGTGACTGTTCAGGGGCATATGAAATTCCAGAAAAATCGCAAAGCATGCCCGCATGAATGAGCGTTTTTGGAAAATAAGACAAAAGTGACAAAAACACAGGAGGCTGTTTGGATGGTTTCACCAGAAAAAGGGAAATGATCCAAACAGTCGCTTGTTTTTTTGTACTTAAATTTTCAGCTTTTAACTTGATTTGTAGATTGCGGTGCTTTAAAATAAAAGTAATCAAGCATTGTGGAACGGGCTCCACAGACCGGCAGCGGGGGAAAAGCCGGAACGAGTCAGTAGAAAACAGCCCAGTGTCAGAAGAGGAGTTAGGAGAAACTATGGCAAGTATTAGAGATGTCGCGATCAAAGCGGGAGTAGGAATCGGAACGGTATCCCGTGCACTCAATGGAAGCGGGTATATTTCCGATGAAACAAAACAGAAGATCATGCAGGCGGTGGAGGAGCTGAACTACAAACCAAACGAACTCGCCCAGAACCTGTTCCACAACAAGTCCGGTTTTATCGGAATTGTTGTTACGAATCTTTCACATCCGTTTATGACATCTCTGGTGAAACATGTCGAGAATAATCTGTACACGAATGGCTACAAGTGTATGCTCTGCGAGGTTGGGGACAATCCGAACCGCATCGAGGAATTTGTGGAAATGCTGCAGCGAAATGTCATGGACGGTATTATCTGCTGTGCGGATATTCCGTCTTCTATCAGCCTGGCGGAAATTCATCGTCCGATTGTCATGGTTGACCGCTACGTCACCGAGGGGATTCCGTGTATACATTCCGACCATAAGCGCGGCGGTGAGCTTGCGGCGCAGGCACTTTTGAGCGCCGGATGTAAGAGCGTGGTCTATTTTGTGTCGAGTGCAACAGAGCGTGGTTACTCGATGGATCGTTACCGACGGTTTGCGGAAGTTTGCAAACAGCATAAATGTAAAGTTACAGCGATTGGTGGCGGAAGCAAGATTCCGAATTTCCAGAGCGGCCCGACGATCTGGAAAAAATACATCAGCCATTTTGATGGAATTGATGGACTCTTTACAGCCGATGTCACAGCGGCAGTGTGCATGAAGATGCTGCAGAAAAAAGGAATCAAGATTCCGAAAAAACTGAAGGTGGTCGGCTACGACGGTCTGGATTTTACCCGCTTTTTGACACCGGAGCTGACGACGGTCCGTCAGAATGTGCCGGAAATCGCAAAGCGGAGCGTGGACACCATCATCCGCATGATTGATGGAAAGAAGATTGAGGAGATGGAGCAGATTGTGGATGTGACCTTCCGAAAAGGAGAAAGTACCTGAAGGTAACAAAACAGGGAATCGCCGAATTTTGCATCATTCTCCGGAATTGCGATAGAACAAAAGAAGAACAGATATCAGAGACACTCGATCTGAAAAGAGAGGGTGTCTCTTTTTTAAATTTACAGGAAACCTCGTTGAATTTTTCTGTAAATTTAAAAAGCCCTCCATAGCAGGATTCGTTCTTGTATATAAAATAAAAATGAAATAAAATCAACTGATATGCGGCAAAAAGACAGAAAGACGGAGCAAAAAGGCATGAAATCGCCGCTGAAACAGTTGCAATTGCCGAAAAAATAGTGAAAAACGGAAAAGTGGAACATATGGAACAGAAAACACATGGAGCAACGAAATGTGTGGAACAGAAGAATGGGAGAAGAAAGAAAATATGTATGGGTTCTATGAAAAACAAGATGCATATTGCACAAAAACATGAAATATAAATTGTGAAAATGTTAAAAATGACGAAAAATATGGAAAATTTCGTTGACATTAGGCGAAGTGCGTACTATGATACAGATATGGAACGGGTTCCACAAGGCAAAGTGACAAAACGGAAACAATGCGAATGTGGAACGAAAAGCGGTTGGTAAAGCTTTTAGAGAAATAAGGAGGGAACTATGAAGAAAAAAACGTCATCGCCGAAAACGGCAGAAAGTGGAAAATTGAAAAAAGCGCTCTCGTGCTGGCAGCTGTACATCCTGCTGATTCCTGCACTGATCTGGCTGATCGTTTTTGCTTACTATCCAATGTACGGCCTGATCATCGCCTTTAAAGATTTTAAAGGCCGCATGGGAATCATGGGAAGTCCGTGGGCAGATCCGATCTTCAAGTATTTCAAGATGTTCTTCAGTACCAGTATTGCCATGACGGCAATCAAGAACACGATCGTCATCAGTCTGGAGAGCCTGATCATCGGATTCCCGATTCCGGTTATCTTCGCACTCTTACTGAACCAGGTACAGAGAAGCGGACCGAGACGAATCATCCAGACCATCTCCTACGCACCGTACTTTATGTCAAACGTAGTTGTAGTCAGCCTGATTTCCGTACTGTTTTCCGCAAACGGTCTTGTAAACCACGCAGTTATGGGAGCCGGCGGAAAAGCAATCATGTTCACCAGCCTTCCGGAGTACTTCCGCAAACTCTTCATCGGAAGTAACATCTGGCAGACGATGGGATTCAACGCCATCATCTTCATCGCAGCACTGACCGCAATCAGCCCGGAATATTACGAAGCAGCAACGATGGATGGTGCTTCCAGATTTCAGAAGATCCTTTACATTGATTTACCTCTGATTATGCCGACCATCATCCTGATGCTGATCCTTCAGGTAGGTAACATTATGAACGTGGGATATGAGAAAGCTTATCTGATGCAGAACGGTACCAACACAACCGTCAGTGAGATCATTTCGACATACGTATACAAAGTAGGTCTCCAGACCGCACAGTACAGTTTTGCGACAGCCGTTGGCTTATTTAACTCCGTTGTAAACTTCATTATTCTGGTTATCACAAACGCAGTTGCAAAGAAGACCAGCGATATCAGTATTTTCTAAGAGTCAGGGGGCTTGAAAAATGGCAAATAATAACACTGTGAAAAAGAAAAAAGTAAAAATGAGTACGGGAGACAAGGTCTTTACCGTGATCAATACCGTCATCATGATCCTTGTCTGTATTGCAATTGTATATCCTCTGTATTACGTGCTTCTGGCATCTGTTACAGACCCGGTTGTTGTAAGCTCCGGTAAAATTCTTCTCTATCCGGAAGCGTGGTACACCAACGGATATGAAACCACACTGAAATACCAGCCGCTCTGGACCGGCTATGCAAACACCATCAAATATACCGTATTAGGAACGCTGATTTCCCTGGTCTGCACCATTCCGGCCGGCTATGCACTTTCCAGATACGATATGGTAGGAAGAAAACCGATTATGTTCCTGTTCACCTTCACGATGTTCTTCAGCGGCGGTATGATTCCGATGTACTTAACCGTACAGCAGCTGCACATCTACAACACAACATGGGCTATGGTCCTTCCGGTAGCAGTGTCCGCTTACAACCTGATCGTATGCCGCTCCTTCTTTGAAAGTGGTATTCCGGTCGAGCTTCTCGAAGCAGCAAAAATCGACGGCTGCAGCGATTTTGGATTCTTCTTCAAAATTGCAATTCCGCTGTCGAAAACGATCATCGCAGTTATGTGTCTGTTCTATGCAACCGCAATGTGGAACCAGTTCTTCAACGCACTGATGTTCCTGCAGGATGACAGCAAGATGCCTCTTCAGGTCGTTCTTCGAAACTTGGTACTGATGAACCAGTCCAACCAGATGGGAAGTAGTGCTTCTGAGATGGTAACAAAACAGAAACTGGCTGAGCAGTTAAAATACTGTGTCGTAGTTGTTTCCGCATTCCCGCTTCTGTGCGTATATCCTTTCCTGCAGAAATACTTCGCAAAAGGTGTTACGATCGGTGCAGTCAAGGGCTGATGCAGAACAGAAAATTTATTGTTGCAGAATTCATGGATATAGCAGACATGGTTTATGTGTAGGAATACAAAAATACTAACGTATTTCACTGCCGGAAAAGGCAGCAAAATAAAGGAGGAACAATATGAAGAAAAAAATCGTATCCGTATTACTGGCAAGCCTTATGGTAACCAGCATGCTCGCAGGCTGTGGAAACAGCTCCGGCAGCTCAAGCAGCTCCGGTGCAGGAAGCACAGGAGGAGACACCACCTCTGCATCCGGTACAGAAGCAGGTGACACAGGTCTCACAGCAGAAGAGCAGGAAGCAGTAGATGAGGGAATCATCCAGCTCGACGGTACCCTTCCGATCATCAAAGATCCGGCAAAATTCGAAGAGAAATACGGAAAAATTTCCGCTCTGATCGTAAACTCTGCAGACAGAACTGTAGAAGTAGGCGACCTGGCTATGTGCCAGAAATGGTTCGAGGACACAGGAGTAGAGTTTGACTGGCAGCCGATCCCGCAGGAGAGCGCAACAGAGAAAATCAATCTGATGCTTTCTTCCGGACAGGATCTTCCGGATGTATTCTGGAACTTCGGCGATGGTAAATCCGGAAACACCGTAGTTCAGTACGCAGACCAGGATGTATTCCTTCCGACCGAAGGCCTGATCGAAGAGTATATGCCGAACCTGAAAGCATTCCTCGATGACAATGAGCAGTATCAGCTTGAGATCACCGCTCCGAACGGCCATAAATATGGATTCCCGTACGTAGAGGAAATGAAAGGTCTTGTATTAACACCTGGACCATTCGTGATCAACAAAACATGGCTGGATAAAGTAGGCAAAGAAGTGCCGACAACCGTAGACGAGTGGGTAGACTGCCTGAAAGCAATCCGCGACGGCGGCGATCTGAACGGAAACGGCGAAGACGATGAAATCCCGATGGCAACCTGGTTCGGCGCAACCGATACCTTTGGTTCCTACAACCTGTTCTATCGTTTCACAGGTGCATTCGGATGCGCTGACTCCTACTGCGGAGGAAACTCCTATGCGGATCACTTAAGAATGGTTGACGGAAAAGTTACGTTCACTGCAACAGACGAAGCATTCAAGAAAACAGCAGAATTTTTCAACATGCTGTATGAAGAAGGACTGATCTGGAACGGTTCCTTCGAGGCAGATGAAAGTATGTCATTCAAATCTTCTCTGATCAAAGAGAATGTTGCAAAGATCGGTTCCTTCGGTGTTTGGGGCGATCAGGAAATTACAAACCAGGAAGTACATGATCAGTACGTAGCAGTTCCGAGACTGCAGGGCGAAGACGGTATGACCGGTTTCGAGTGCAACTACTCTGAGCTGCAGGATTCTTCCGATACAGCAATCACAACGACCTGCAAATTCCCGCACGTTGTTGCAAGATTTGTAGATTACATGGTAGGCGATCCGGAAATCTCTGTTACATCTAACTGGGGCGCAATCGGATACAACTATGAGAAAGACGAAGACGGCGTTCTTCGTACACCGCTCGATGAAAACGGAAACTACAAACCTCTGAATCCGGAATATAAGAACTTTGGTGAGGCTCGTGTAAACTCCACAACCTGCCGTGGTTCTATGATCGTTCAGAACGAGTACTATGACACCGTTTGCGGCTACACCTTCGATGCTGTAAAACTTCTCGAGATGCAGAAAGAAAACGGTAAAGATGACATCATGGAAGAGTATGACACCATTCCGCGTGTTCTGATGACCCAGGAAGAGATTCAGCGTCTGGCACAGATTCAGCCGACCGTCTCCGATATCGTTGACCGTTACATCACTACATGGGTAACCGGCGGCGTTGATGATGCAAGCTGGGAGTCCTATAAGACAGAGCTTGAGGGCGCTGGTTTGAGCGAACTGGTTGAGATTTACCAGGGCGCAGTAGATCGAGCAGCTTCTGCAGCAAACTAAAAATCGGGCGAAAAGCGATTACGAAAAAACAGTAACGTAAACGATTTGCAATTAATGTTCTATAACTAAAGAAATTCCAAATGTGGCCATGTTGTATCCCATATAACATGGCCATATTTAAAAAGAAGATTATTTCGTTCTTATTTCTTTTTTGTTGAAGTTCCAAATGGAAAAAGATAAAATAGGAAAAGAGAGAACAGGAAAAGAGGGATCCTATGAGTAAACAGGGAAAAAGAGATTTTAGACCGAACATTCATTTTACACCGGAGAAAAACTGGAACAACGATCCGAACGGACTGATTTATATCGATGGTATCTGGCATCTGTATTATCAGCATAACCCAAATGACGTTGTATGGGGACCGATGCACTGGGGTCATGCAGTATCGAAAGACCTGATTCACTGGGAGCATCTGCCGGTCGCCCTGTACCCGGATGAGATCGGAACGATGTACTCCGGAAGTATGGCATACGATGAAAATAACACCAGCGGATTTGCGAAATACGGTGAGAAACCGATGGTGGCTGTCTACACGGCGCACAATATGGAAACGGGCCTGGAGCAGCAGTGTATTGCATACAGCCTGGATCAGGGAAAGCATTTTGAAAAATATTATGGCAACCCGGTGATCGAAAACCCGGGCACACCGGATTTCCGTGATCCACGCGTCTTCTGGAATGACAAAAAGGACTGCTGGAGCCTTGTTCTGGCATCCGGCGACCACGCAGAGTTTTACGCATCCCAGGATTTGAAAAACTGGAAGAAAACAGGCGAGTTCGGTGTCGGTGTCAATAAAGTGCCGACTGTATGGGAATGCACCGATCTGATCCGTGCTAAAACAGGAAATGAATTTGACGGATTCAAATGGATTCTGATAGTCAGCATGATACATCCGGGAACCGAAGGCCGTGCCAATATACAGTATTTCGTCGGTGATTTTGACGGAGATACCTTCCAGTGCACCGAGATCACAGACGAGCCGCTGTGGATTGATTTCGGATTCGACAATTATGCCGGTGTAACGTATGGAAACTACGACCGTCCGGTTTACCTTGGATGGAGCGTTAATCCGCTCTACGCGAACTTTGTTCCGACCGGTGAGTATTCCGGTCTGATGACACTGCCAAGAGAACTTTCACTTTGTGAGACCGAGGAGGGCTACCGCCTGAAAACAAAACCGTTCGGGATCGATGAGTACCGTGCGGGTGCCTTCCCGATCGGAAATCAGAAGCCGCTGCTGACCGAGAGCTTTGGACTTCTCGTGCAGGGCAATTTCGGAAGAATTGCGCTGAAAAACAGCAGAGGTGAGGAAGTAGTCATCGAGGTAACGGTGGACAGCATCACGGTGGACCGCTCTAAGAGCGGCGACCTTAGTTACTTTGATGATGTAGATCCGAAGCTCTTCAAAAAAGAGGATCTGCTGGTATCTACAACAAAACGTTACATGCGCGGAAATGTCAACATGGAGATTATTTTTGACGTTTCCTATCTGGAGATTTATGCAGATGGTGGTCTGGAGACCGCTTCCGTATGCGTTTACCCGGATGCTCCGTATCAGGTGGTTTCCACAGACGGAGATCTGGAAGTGAAAATGTACACTATTAAAAAATAGGGGATGGAACATTTATAAACGGTAACGATGCAGCATGGCAGAATTGAGATGAGACTCTGAAGTGCTGCCATGTATAAAAAATTAATAAAAACGACGGATGTCTGCAAAGCCGATGGAAGTGGTTTTGCAGACCGTTGTTTATTCTGGGAGGTTTTACAAAAATGATGAAAAAAAGAGATTACAGACCGAAAATTCACTTTTCACCGGAAGAAGGCTGGATGAACGACCCGAATGGCATGGTTTATGTGGATGGCGTGTACCACTTCTTTTATCAGAAGTACCCGTATGATACCAGCTGGGGACCGATGCACTGGGGCCATGCAACATCACGCGACCTGATTCACTGGGAGCATCAGCCGATCGCACTTTATCCGGATGAACTGGGATTTATCTTCTCGGGAAGTGCTGTGTATGATACGCAGAATTCTTCTGAGTATGGTACCAATGAAAATCCGCCGATCATTGCTATTTATACCAGCCATCACAAGGACGGTTTGGAACAGCAGAGTATTGCATACAGCAATGATAAGGGCCGGCACTTTGAAAAGTCCTATCTGAATCCGGTCATCAAAAACCCGGGAATTTCCGATTTCCGTGACCCGAAAGCGTTCTGGAATCCGGTCAGAAGATGCTGGAGCCTTGTTCTTGCAGCGCAGGACCGTGTCTTCTTCTACGCATCCCAGGATATGAAAAACTGGGAGAAAACAGGAGAATTCGGACCGGAAGGAAATCATGTGAAGGGGGTGTGGGAATGCCCGGATCTGTTCCCGATTGAGTATAAGGGAAAAAATGTATGGGTTCTTGTTGTCAGCATGACAAAAGCCTCCGAGGACGACCACTGCAAAATGCAGTATTTCCTGGGTGATTTCGATGGAGAAAAATTCCTCTGCACCTGTCCGTCCGATGAGCCAAGATGGCTGGATGAAGGCTTCGATAACTATGCAGCCGTTACATTCCAGAATGCGAAAGATGTTCTGCTGATGGGATGGGGTATGAACTGGCAGTATGCAGCACAGACTCCGACGGAAGAGTATTGTGGTCAGGCAACTCTGGCAAGAAAACTGTCCCTGACAGAAGTAGATGGTGCTCTGACCCTTGCGGCAGCTCCGGTCGGACTGGAAAAATTCCGCCACAGCAGTTACCCGATCGAGAACCACACAACGATTCGCACAGAGACCTTCGGACTGAAAATTTCCGGAAAGGGAGATGCAAAAATCTGCCTGAAAAACTCAGTGGGACAGAAACTGAAGATTTATGTAAGCGACACCAAAATCACGGTTGACCGTACCATGGCTGGCTACAAAGAATTCAGTGAGCATTTCATGACAGAAAAATATTCCATCAGCACCGCAGCGAGAAAGAAAGACGGAGCATGGAATCTGGAGCTTGTTTTTGATGTTTCCATTCTGGAACTGTTTGCTGAGGATGGCGTAGATGCTATCTCTACAGTGGTTTATCCGGAGACACCGTACGACCGCGTAAGCTGGAAGGGCGATCTTTCCGTTGAACTTTACGAAATTGATGCATAAGGGCTGAGAGAAAGGGGAAAAGCAAAATGGGATACTTTAAAGATGTGACACCGGAATCAGCTGGAATCAGCTCCAAAGGAATTTTGAATTTTCTCGACCGAATCGAAGAGAACCAGATTGAGCTGCACAGCTTTATGGTGATCCGCCATGGACAGTGTGCGGCGAAGGGCTGGTGGAAGCCGTATGATGAAAAATTCCGTCATCCACTGTATTCGTTCAGTAAATCGTTGACAGCAACGGCGATTGGTTTTGCAGAGCAGGAGGGAATCTTATCGCTGGATGAGAAAATTGTCGATATCTTTCCGGACCTGCTGCCGGAAAATCCATCCGAAAATCTCAAAAAAATCACGCTGCATCACCTGTTGATTATGGGTTGTGGTCACGAGACGGAGATTATGGACAATTCCGAAAACTGGATTTCCACATTCCTTCATCATCCGGTGCTCCATGAGCCTGGAACATTTTATAAATACAATACAGCCGGAACCAACATGCTGGCGGCCGTTCTGCGGAAAAAAACGGGACAGAATGTCACAGAGTTTCTGAAATCCCGTCTGCTGGAGCCGCTTGGCATCACATCCCTTACCTGTGCACTGCTCGGAGACGGAACAGAGCTTGGCGGAGGCGGTATGAAGATGGTGACGGAGGATATGGCAAAATTTACGTATTTTCTGTCCAGACAGGGTGAGTGGGAAGGAAAGCAGCTGCTTCGAAAAGACTGGTTTGAACGCGCCTGCCGCAAGCAGATTGAGACGGAGGGCGATTCGGAAGGCCACGTAAAAGACTGGGCGCAGGGCTACGGCTATCAGTGCTGGATGTGCCGTTATCCGGGCTCCTTCCGCGCAGATGGTGCGTACGGTCAGTTCGGCGTTGTGTTCCCGGATCTCGATCTGATTGTGATCCTGACAACAGCAACAGAACAGACGCAGGAGGAGCTGAGTGCACTGCAGGAGGAACTGATCCCGTATGTGAAGAAAGAGGCAGGAGAGCTGCCGCCGTCCTCACTTGCCGATGCAGTAAAAGAGCGTACCGCAGATCTGGCCCTGCCGCCGCGCAGAGGAACGAGAAATCCGTTTATGGAAGAGAAGGTAAGCAAGCGTGTTTATGTATCTGCTCCGCTGACGGACAACCGGCAGCTGCCGGATTCCGCAGAAATTCTGATCGGCGGAAGCGGCCTGTTTTCGCTGGAGACAAGTCCGATTCAGGAGATGCGATTCTCCTTTGGCAGCGATAAGATGTACTGGAAAGTACAGGAAGGCGGGAAAGAAAAGGAATTTGTCCTCTCCATGCGCCGGGATTTCGCCTACAGTGAAGCAGACGGCCATATTTACGCAGGATCCGCTGCATGGCGTACCGTCAACACGCTTGAGATGGAGCTTCGCCGGATGGATGGCTTAAGCGGCGGCCGCATGATCGTCAGATTCCAGGAGGAAAAGCTGCTGTTAGAGGCAGAGGATACGCTGATCAGTGTCGGCGGACTCGGCATTTCACCGCGTCAGGCGTTGACAGCTTTTGAGGTAAAAGAATTCTAAAAAGTGTGAATGTTACAGTTTACCGGTATTCAGCGAACGATAACATGCAAATGGACAGGCTGTTGAACAAATTTGTGGCTTGTCATTCTGAGAAAGATTCGATATAATAAAGAAAAGGAAAATCCAGAACCGGTCATTTCGGGTGAGCTCCGGTGCATAGCGATATCATAATTTCGCAGTGCTCCGGGCAGGAACCTGAAGGTGGCCGGTTTTCGCTGTCACAATCTGCCGGGGCAGGAGAAAGGACAGCTATGGAAAATAAAATACAAATGGGAGGTTGCATCATGAGCGCAGAGAGCAAAACAAGAATGACGGAAGGCAGTATCTCCCGGAAGATCATCCTGTTTGCCATCCCGCTGTTCCTCGGGAACCTGTTTCAGCAGTTATACAATACGGCTGACTCACTGATTGTAGGAAATTTTCTGGGAAGCAATGCGCTGGCAGCAGTCAGCTCATCCGGAAATCTGATTTTTTTGATGGTGGGCTTTATTAATGGCATTGCCATGGGTGCCGGTGTCGTGATTGCGAGATATTATGGGGAGAAAAATCACAAAAAACTGCAGAAGGCGATCCACACGACTGTGGCATTCGGCCTGGCAGCCGGTCTGATCCTGACGGTGGCCGGCATGTACCTGGCACCGAAAATTCTGGTACTGATGGGAACGCCGTCCGATGTTCTGCCGCAGTCGATTGCATATTTCAGAACCTACTTTGCCGGTTCTCTCGGCTTTGTAATGTATAACATTTTTGTCGGTATCCTGCAGTCCATAGGAGACAGCCGCCATCCGCTGATTTATCTGATCGTATCCTCGTGCATCAATGTTGTGCTGGACCTCTTTTTTATCGCAGGTCTTGGCATGGGAGTCGGCGCAGCGGCGCTTGCGACAGCTATTTCCCAGTTCGCAAGTGCGATTCTCTGTCTGATCCATCTGCTGAGGACGAAAGAGGAGTACCGTCTTTATATCAGCAAAATCCGATTCGACGGCAGAGTGCTTGGCGAGATTATCCGAAACGGTGTGCCGTCCGGTTTCCAGAATTCGGTTATCTCAATCGCAAACGTTTTCGTGCAGACAAATATCAATGCATTTGGAAAAATGGCGATGGCAGGCTGTGGTTCCTATGCAAAAATAGAGGGTTTTGCGTTTCTCCCGGTTACATGCTTTACCATGGCGCTGACCACGTTCGTCAGCCAGAATCTTGGTGCAAAACAGTATGACCGTGCGAAAAAAGGAGCACGCTTCGGTATTCTCTGCTCTGTTGCCATAGCCGAGCTGATCGGATTTGTCATCTATGTGGCTGCACCAACGCTGATTGCGGCATTTAACAGTGATCCATCTGTCGTTCACTATGGTGTCATGCAGGCGAGAACGATTGCGCTGTTCTACTTCCTGCTGGCCTTTTCCCACTGCATCGCGGCGGTACTCCGTGGCTCCGGACATGCCTCGATTCCGATGGTTGTCATGCTCTGCGTCTGGTGTCTGTTCCGGGTCAGCTACATTACCGTGACGGTTCGTCTGATTCCGGATATCCGTGTGATCTTTTGGGCTTATCCTCTGACCTGGAGTATCAGCTCCGTCATTTTCCTGTATCTGTTCCTGAAAGGGAAATGGGTATACGGCTTTGAAAAAGGAGGAAGATAAGGATGAACGCAGAATCGACGAGAGAAGCACTCGATGTGGCATCGCTGGCAGGGGATATTCTGTTGGCGAGCGGAGCGGAAATTTTCCGTGTGGAGGAGACGATCGAGCGCATCGCGCGGGCGTACGGTGTCAGCTCCAGCGACGCGTTTGTTCTGAGCAGCGGCATTTTTCTGACGGCAGAAAGCGGAAAAAAACAGGAATTTGCCCGTGTGCGTCACATTCCGCTGTCTGCGGCGCGGCTCGACAAGGTGACGGCGGTTAATCAGCTCTCTCGTGAGATCGAGGAGGGCCTGCACACGCCAAAAGAAGCGAAAGCATGGCTGCTTGATATTCAGAGAATGCCGGAAAAAGTAAGATGGCATCAGGTTCTTGCGTCCGGCATCGGAAGTGCCTGCTTCTGCTTTCTGTTCGGTGGCGATGTGGTCGACAGTATGGTAGCGTTTCTGTCCGGCTTTGTTCTGTATTTCTATCTTTTGTATCTGCTGCGCGGCAGAATGTCAAAAATTGCGACAAACATTTCCGGTGGCGCACTCGTCACGCTGATTGCGGTGTTCCTGTATCAGGCGGGAATCGGGCACCATCTGGACAAGGTTATCATCGGTTCGATTATTCCGCTGGTGCCGGGTGTGAACTTCACAAATGCCATCCGCGACGTTGCGGATCAGGACTACATCGCAGGTTCGGTACGGATGCTTGATGCACTGCTTGTAACCTTCTGTATCGCACTTGGAGTCGGTCTTGTGATTACAGGTTACCATCAACTGGCAGGAGGACTGCAGCTATGAGTGAGGCGATTCGTTTGATTGCGGAATTTTTTGCGGCTTGTGTCGGAACGATTGCATTTGCACTTCTTTTCCAGGTTCCGCGGAAATATTATTTGTACTGCGGACTGGCCGGTGCGTGCGGCTGGATCTGCTACAAGCTGATCCTTCCGTATACGACAGAGCCGGTATCGATTTTTTTTGCAACGGTGCTTGTTATCATTCTGTCGCGCAGCTTCGCGGTATACAAGCGCTGCCCGGTAACGGTATTTCTCATTGCCGGAATTTTTCCGTTGGTGCCGGGAGGCGGAATTTACTGGACGGCTTTTTATGTGGTAACGAATGATCTGGAACGGGCCGGTGCAAGAGGCTTTCTGACGTTGAAGGATGCGGTTGCGATTGTACTTGGGATTCTCTTCGTTTTTGAATTTCCGCAGAGCTGGTTCCGTAAGGTGTTGACAGACAAAAGCAAATAACCTATTATTGTGATAGAGTTTATAAGCAAGGAGGAAGGAAAACAAATGGCATTGAATCAGTTTTCCAGAACACAGCTTCTGCTTGGAAGAGAGAGCATGGAGCTTCTGGCGGATGCAACCGTGGCCGTATTCGGGATTGGCGGTGTAGGAGGCTATACCGTGGAGGCGCTGGCAAGGAGTGGTGTCGGCCATTTTGTACTGGTGGACGATGACAAGGTCTGCCTGACCAATATCAACCGTCAGATCATTGCAACAAGAAGCAGCGTTGGAAAATATAAAGTGGATGTAATGAAGGAGCGGATTCTTGATATCAATCCGAAAGCGGAGGTGGAAGTATATAAATGCTTCTATTTGCCGGAAAATGCGGATGATTTCGATTTTTCAAAGTATTCGTACGTTGTGGACGCGGTTGATACGGTAACAGCAAAGATTGAGATCATTATGCGTGCCAAAGCATGCAATGTGCCGGTTATCAGCTGCATGGGAGCCGGAAACAAGCTGGATCCGACCAAGTTCCGTGTGGCGGATATCTATAAAACCAATATGTGCCCGCTGGCAAAGGTTATGCGGCGCGAAATGAAAAAGCGCGGGGTAAAAAAACTGAAGGTTGTCTATTCAGAGGAAAAAGCGCTCCGTCCGCTCGAGGATATGGGCATCAGCTGCCGGACAAACTGTATCTGTCCTCCGGGAGCTGCAAGAAAGTGTACGGAGAGGCGGGACATCCCTGGCAGCGTAGCCTTTGTGCCATCTGTAGCAGGACTGATTCTGGCGGGTGAGGTCATCAAGGATCTTTCCGGTGTCAGGGAGAGACGGCAATTATCATAAAAAGAGTTACAGGGAATCATAGAAAAAAGAAGAGGGCTGTTGCACTGGATGGTGATATGCTCCCTTTCAGGTAGACAAGTGAAATAACAAAAACTTGTCACTTAGGAGGGAGCATATCATCAGATTTTCTTAGTGCAACAGCCTATCTTTTTTTGAGGCAGGAAATTTCGCCACATGGTGCCGCTGAAGCGACTTTGGCGCAGGCAGAGAATGCAACGCTGCAAGGCAGGATTCTCCGCCTGCGAAAATGGATCAAAGGAATCTTACATTACCGCAACAACCTCATACTCTGTGCAGCCTTCGGTCATCGGAATCAGGTTTCCTTCTACTGCGGTTCCGTTTACGGTCAGGGAAGAAATACCTTTCTCCCTGTGATCCGGATTCCGGAAGGTAATGTGATACCATGCGCCGCGGAAGTATCTGCGGATCTGAAACTCTTCCATATCGGACGGAATACAAGGATTTAAAGTAAGTCCGTCGTAATCCGGCTGGATACCGAGGATGTACTGGGAAACATTGACAAAGGTCCATGCGGCAGTACCGGTCAGCCAGGAGTTCTTTGCCTCACCGAAGTGAGCGGCATCTTTTCCGGCAATCATCTGGGAATAGACATATGGTTCCGTGCGATGGATTTCACTGATATCCTCGATGTAAGCCGGACAGATCTTACGGTACAGGTCAAAGGCGCGGTTGCCGTGACCTACCACCGTTTCGGCGATGGAAATCCATGGGTTGTTATGACAGAAGATACCGGCATTTTCTTTGTATCCCGGCGGATAGGAGGAAACCTCACCAAGATTCAAGTAATATCTGGTGTAAGCCGGCTGCAGAAGAACGACACCGTACTTGGTTTCCAGGATATTTTTTACGGAAGTCAGAGCCTTTTCGGCCAGACCCTCTTTGACACCGATTTCGGCAAGAACACAGAAGCCCTGTGGCTCGATGAAAATCTTGCCTTCCTCACACTCGTTTGATCCGACTTTTTCGCCGGCAGCGTCATATGCACGCAGGAACCATTCGCCGTCCCAGCCGGCATCGAGCACGGCCTGGTAAACCTTTTCGACTTCTTTTTCTGCGTAAACAGCCTCTGCCTCATTGCCTCTGCGGCGGCAGATTGCTGCGTACTCTTTTCCGTATTTGACAAACATGGCGGCGATGAAGACAGACTCGGCAACCGGTCCCTCAGATGGTCCGGTTGTCTGGAACGGTTCGCCCGGTTCTGCTGAGAAGCAGTTCAGGTTCAGACAGTCATTCCAGTCAGCACGGCCGATCAGCGGCAGCTTGTGCGGTCCGAGATGGGTTACGGTAAAGTCGAAGGAACGTTTCAGGTGCTCCATCAGCGGCTGTGCCTTGGTGGAATCGTTATCGAAATCAACCTGCTCGTCGAGAATAGAGAAATCTCCGGTCTCTTTGATGTAGGCGGCACATCCGGCGATCAGCCAGAGCGGGTCATCGTTGAAGCCGCTTCCGATATCCATGTTTCCTTTCTTCGTCAGTGGCTGGTACTGATGGTATGCGCTTCCGTCTTCAAACTGGGTAGCGGCAATATCGAGCAGACGCTCTCTTGCGCGATCCGGGATCAGATGAACGAAGCCGAGCAGATCCTGGCAGGAGTCACGGAAGCCCATGCCACGGCCGGTGCCGGACTCAAAGTAGGATGCGGAACGGGACATGTTGAAGGTAACCATACACTGATACTGGTTCCAGATGTTGACCATGCGTCCCAGTTTTTCATCTGCACAGGAGAGCGCATATTTTGCCAGCAGGCCTTCCCAGTAGGAAGCAAGCTCTGCAAGCGCTGCGTCAACCTGCTCGTCGGTCTGATAGTGGGAGAGCATTTCTTTTGCCGGTTTCTTGTTGATTACACCAGGAGCCTCCCACTTGTCGTCTGCGGCATTTTCACAGTAACCAAGCACAAAGATAAAGGAACGGGACTCGCCTGGTTTTAAGGTAACGTCGATGTGATGGGAACCGATGACACCCCATCCGCTGGCAACGGTGTTGCCTGCCGTGCCGCGAAGAACCGTCTCCGGCCGGTCATTTCCGCGGTAAGCACCAAGAAAAGCATCACGGTCGGTATCGTATCCGTCGATCGGGCAGTTGACAGCGTAAACGGCGTAGTGTCTGCGGCGCTCACGGTACTCGGTTTTGTGATAGATCTCAGAGCCCTGGATCTCAACCTCACCGATACTGAAGTTTCTCTGGAAGTTTGTCATATCGTCCATGGCATTCCAGAAACAGAACTCAACGAAAGAAGTCAGAGCCAGCGTTTTTTCTTTTTCGCTATGGTTGGTCAGGACGAGACGGTTTACTTCACAGGAATCTGCCAGCGGAACGAAAGCGGTCAGTTCGGCCGAGATTCCGTTTTTGGAAGAAACAAAACGGCTGTATCCAAGACCATGATGGCATTCATAAGAATCGAGCGGAGTCTGCGTTGGCTGCCAGCCCGGATTCCAGATAGTATCTCCGTCCTTGATATAATAGTATCGTCCGTTCTGATCGAGCGGAGTATCGTTATAGCGGTAACGGGTCAGACGCAGAAGCTTTGCGTCCTTGTAAAAGCTGTAGCCGCCGCAGGTGTTGGAGATCAGAGAAAAAAAGTTCTCGGATCCCAGATAGTTGATCCACGGGAGTGGAGTTTTCGGGCTTGTGATGACATATTCTTTTTTTGCATCATCGAAATGTCCAAATTGCATGAGTGATACCTCCTTTATCGTACAATGTTAAGCTCATTATATCGCCGGAAAAGAAAAAGAACTAGCAAGAATTTGCTAAAAATAAGCAGAAATCGTGCCCGCAGAGCCTTTTTTTCGAGGCAGAAAAATGCAATGAAATTTTTCAGAGCATGCAAAAAGGGGCTGTCGCACTAAGTGTTTTCACTTAGTGTGACAGCCCTTTTGAAAAGATCATCATTTGAAAAAGTAATCAGATCTTTTCGTGGTTTTTGAATTTTTTGATCACTTTCTGAATTCGGTCCGCCGGATCCAGCAGTCCGCTGATGGAAGCATCGTGGTTCAGCTTATCGATAATCAGCGCGATATATTTGCTCAGGTCACAGCTGATGTAGTATTCGCGGGATAAAAGCTCCGGTGTCTGGTATACGACATTGGTCGTCAGAACCTTTGTGAAGAGCCCATCTTCATAAGCCTTGTCAAATTTGTCCAGTCCGCTGGTGAACAGTCCGAAGGTTGAGCACATATAGATGTTGCGTGCTTCACGGTCTTTTAAGAGTTTGGCTACCTCGAGCATGCTCTCGCCGGAGGAGATCATATCGTCGATGATGATCATATCCTTGCCTTTGACATCGGCACCGAGGAACTCGTGGGCAACGATCGGGTTACGACCATCGATGATGGTAGAGTAGTCACGGCGCTTATAGAACATACCCATATCAACGCCAAGGTTATTTGCCATATAGATAGCACGGCCCATGCCGCCCTCATCCGGGCTGATGACCATCAGATGATCCTTGTCGAGCTGCATATCCGGTGCATTGCGCAGAATATTTTTGATGAACTGGTAAGCCGGCTGAATGGTTTCGAATCCATGCAGCGGAATTGCGTTCTGTACACGAGGATCGTGAGCGTCGAAGGTGATAATGTTCTCTACGCCCATAGAGGTCAGCTCCTGCAGGCCGAGTGCGCAGTCGAGAGACTCTCTTCCGGATCTTTTATGCTGACGGCTTTCGTACAGGAATGGCATAATAACATTGATTCGACGGGCTTTTCCGCCGACAGCTGCAATGATACGCTTCAGATCCTGGAAGTGGTCGTCCGGAGACATATGGTTTGTGTGGCCGCAGAGAGAATACGTCAGGCTGTAGTTGCAGACATCGAGCAGAATGTAGATATCATCTCCGCGGACAGATTCGTTGATGATACCCTTTGCTTCGCCTGAACCGAAACGCGGAACCTGAGACTGGATGATATAGCTGTCGCGCTCATAGCCTTCGTAGGCAGCAACGTACTTCTCAGCAAATTCGTCTCCGCGTCCTTTTCTCCACTGAACGAGGTAATCGTCGACTTTTTTTCCAAGTGCGGCGCTGCTGTTCAGCGGAATCAGTCCCAGTCTTCCGATTGGCAGTGTGTCAAAATGTCCTTCAGTTCCCTTACTCATGCTTTGGTTCCTCCCAAAAGTTTTTTCTGGATACGGATATCGTTTCCAAAAAGTTTAATGATGGTGTAGTTACTTGAAATTCGTGAAAAGGTACGTTCTGAATAGGTCTCCATGAACCGGTCCAGAGGCAGGTTGGTGGAGATGATCGTCGATTTCTTCCGCAGGATGCGTTCGTTGATGCAGAGAAACAGCTGGGAAGAGACGAAGCTGTTCGTCAGTTCCGTACCTAAATCATCGATAATCAGAAGGTCGCAGTCAAAGATGTTGGCGTGTGCGTCTTTGGCCTCTTCTGAATTGGAAAAGGTGTACTGTGCAAACAGATCAAACAGATCAAACGCAGAAAAATAAATGACGCAGAAGGACTGCTCGATCAGTTCACGGGCAATGCAGTGCGAAAGAAACGTTTTTCCGACACCGGTGTCGCCGTAAAAAAACAGATTCTCGAACGATGAACCGAAATTCCGGACAAATGCACGGCTTTTTTCCAGCGCAGCTGCGGCTGCTTCTCTGGAGGAGAGCGATGTTCCTGTGCTGGTCAGGGTGTCAGAATAGTAGTTCAGAGAAAACTGGCTGAAATTTTCGGATTTCAGAAGCTCCTCCACATTGGACTGCCGGTATAAAAGATCAACAGCGGCTTTTTTGAAGCAGGCGCATTTTTTCGTGCCGCCGATATAGCCGGTGTCATGGCAGAGTGGGCAGTCATACGTCAGTTCGAGATAATCCGCCGGATAGCCGTGCATGGAAAGAAGCGCTGTCCGTTCCTGGGAACGGTCGCGGATGGCGGCATTCAGGTCGAAATCCATGGAAGCGCCGCCTGTCAGCATCGCTTTTGCTTTTCGTACCGAGAGAGAAGCAATCTCGGCATCGATTTCCGCAAGGCGCGGAATCTGCTCATAAGCTGTGCGGATGTGCTCCTGCTGTTCTCTCTGGTGGCGGAGCTGCCGTTCGTTGTACATGCGCATAATCGCATCGTATTGCGGGTTTGTCAGTGCCATAACATGTTCGTCCTCCGGGCGTTATTTCAGAAGCTGTTCTTCTAATTTCTGGTAGTCGTATTCGCGCTGATGAAAATTGTTGAAGCGGTTATTCGAAGCAGGTGTGGTTTTTCGCACCGTGTTCTGATCCGTAGTGGCTTTTTTTCGCTTCTGGTGTTCTGCATCGCGATGCTCGACATCTGCCATGGAGCGGACGCCCTGTTCTTTCCACTTGGAAAGAATGCCCTCTGCATACTGGAAGCTTGGCTGGCCGATTTTGGAAACCGTTCGCTGACAGGCCTCGGTGATCAGATCAATGGTAAAGCCATAGGTATTGAGCCAGCGATCCATCATTTCTGCTTCCTTTTCCACCGGTGCGCGGTTGCGGATGCCAAATGCCTTTAAAATCGTGTAATAATGTTTGTTGAAGGTTGTGGTCTCCTGTTTGGCGGAGGTAACATCGCAGATTCCGCTTTCGTGCCAGGCAAGTCCTACTTTTTTCAGATAGTGGATGCTGGTGCTTCCTTTGGAAACACAGTATTCCACCAGGTATTCCAGAAGATCTGCGGAAAAGTGAAGATCATCATAGAAAAACATGATACATTCGATTTCTGTCGGCGACAGAAGATGGCCAAAATACGTCTGTGCGACATACAGAACGTGCTGCAGTTCCTCACGGTTTCCGGGTGCGTATCTCGGAGCAGCATCTTCCGTTTTACTTTCCGCTTTGGAAAGCTCCATGGCCGGAATTTCTGTGGCGGCTGCAGAAGGTACAGAGTGTGCCGGGATGCCCGCCGGAACAGGTTCTGTCTGCGTGAACGGCTCCGGTATCGCAGAAGCAGCCGAAGATGACACAACTGGTCCGGAAATCGAGGATTCCGGTGTCGGAAGGATTCCGCTTTCTTCCTTCTGAACCAGCGGCAGAAATGCAATGCCGGTCGGACCGTTTTCGCCTGCCGTGTAGGAGAGGGAGAGAAGTCCCTGTTTCTCCCAGTATTTGAGCGCACGGATAATATCATTCTCCGTGCAGGAAAAAAAATCTGCCATAGATGACAGAGTGGAATCCTGCTGATGGTCTTTTCCCATTTTCAGCAGATAAAGGTACACTTTTACAAATTCTCCATTGGCTGCGGGCATATATTGTTCCAGAAAAAGATCCGGCACAGCGGTCACACTGGCCAGGCAGTCATTGTTTAATGTCAGCATACGTTTCTTACACCATCCTGTTCTTAGCTACAGCAGATTTTCTGTGTTTGAAGATCTGTTTTCTTTGTTTTTGCTTACACATCGTGCCTTTTCTCATACACATTCAAGTATAACACAGACTTTTCAACAAGTGAATAGGTGTTTTTGAAGAAAAACATTACCGTTCACCGGCGCCAGGCGAACGGTAATGTTCGCAGCATAGGAATGGACAATTTATCCACGGTGGATGAAAAAAGACTGTGGATAATGTGGATAATGTGGACTAAACGTATTATAAAGAAATTATGATCTACCCGAAATATGAAAAAATGGCTGAAATAAGGGAAGAACGGTGATTTTTGAGAACTTCGTTATGTAAACAAAGTTATGCACAGAAAATCCACATTGTGTGGGAGATGAGAATGTGTATAAAAATGTGGATAATGTGGATAACTCTGAAAAATGGCGAAAACACAAGAAATTTGATGTGAATAAAAATGTGCGTAACTCTTTTGGGATGCAGCATACCGGGAAAAGCAGTGGCAGGCCGGATGGATGTTTCTTTTCCGGTCAGACAAAAAAAATCCCGGGCGGAACCGAAAAAAACGGTTTCGTCCGGGAAGGGAAAAGAAGAAAAGTTCATTTTTATTTTTCGGAAGACAGAAGCTCTTCACCGATCTTTACAACATCACCGGCGCCCATCGTAATCAGCATATCGCCGGCAGAAAGGTTTTCGTTCAGATAAGACTCGATTTTGGCAAAGGATGGGAAGTATTCACACGGTGTGCCTTTTTTCAGGATTCGTTCCTGAATATCTTTCGAGGAAATTCCGAGCGTATCTGTCTCTCTTGCCGCATAGATGTCGGCGAGAATTACATGATCTGCAAGGGAAAGCGCATCCGCGAAGTCATCGAGGAGTGCTTTGGTTCTTGTGTAGGTATGCGGCTGGAAAACGCACCACAGAGTCTTGTGGGCGCAGTTTTCTGCAGCCTCCATCGTTGCACGGATTTCGGTCGGATGGTGTGCGTAGTCGTCAATGACCTTTGCGCCATGGTAGGTGCCTTTGTACTGGAAGCGGCGGTCTGTGCCGTGGAAGGTGGAAAAGCCTTCGCAAATGGCGTTCTCCGGCAGCTGCAGTTCATCTGCCAGTGCAATGGCAGCCAGTGCATTCGAAACATTGTGAAGCCCCGGAACCATCAGCGTATAGTGGCCGCGCAACTCTCCGTGGCAGAAACAGTCGAAGGAAGGATGATCCAGTGCATCGTAGGTGATATTGGAAGCTGTGTAATCGGCAGCCGCCTGATTGTTCAACGCATAGGTTACGACTTTACAGGTAAGACCCTCTGTGACGTAATCATATTTCGGTGTATCTGCATTGATGATCAGCATGCCGTCAGCCGGAAGCAGGCGGGCAAATTCACGGAAGGAATGGCGGATGTCATCAATATCCTTGAAAAAGTCAAGATGATCCGCATCCATATTGAGAATGATGCCGATTTTCGGAAAGAAGCTCAAAAAGCTGTTGGTATACTCGCATGCTTCCGTCAGGAAAGTCTCTGAGTGGCCGACACGGATATTTCCACCGATAGATGGAAGAATACCGCCGACCGAGATGGTCGGATCGCAGTCGGCTGCCATCAGGATATGGGAGAGCATGGAGGTTGTGGTTGTCTTTCCGTGGGTACCGGAAACGGCGATCGGAGTATCATAGTTGCGCATGATCTGTCCGAGCAGCTCGGCACGTGTCAGCATCGGAATGTCGGCAGCTTTGGCAGCGGCAAATTCCGGGTTGTCCGGATGGATGGCTGCAGTATAGACAACGAGATCGGTTCCGGGAAGAATATTTTCTGCTTTTTGCCCATAGAAAACCCGGGCGCCAAGAGAAGCCAGGTGACGGGTCAGATCGCTCTCCTTTGCATCCGAGCCGGAAATGGCAAAGCTTTCTTTTAAAAGAATTTCGGCAAGACCGCTCATGCTGATGCCGCCGATACCGATAAAATGTATATGGATTGGTTTACTGAAATCTACTTCGTACATAGTATCTCCTTCAAGTTGTCTTTTCCTATATGTTCCCGGAGTCTTTCCGTTCCTGATACTGCAGGCAGAAAGATTTCAAGGGTACACTTCATGAAAATGGGGAAATTTTTAATTTTGATATTAATAGAAAGAACAGAATAGAAATCCGGGCCGGTTCCCCGAAATGCCGGCAGGAACTGTTCTGGCTATTAGTATACACGTATTTGCCGAAAAAGTAAAAGAAAAAAAGCGGCGGAAAACAGAAATGAAATAAAAAAGAATAGATAAGCATTGTAAATTAGAGCATATATAAAGAAAAATATTGCATAGGAAAAACGACAAAATGTGACAAAAGATAGTAAAAAATGACAGATGCAATGATGAAAATTGTTGAAAATCATGATATGCTTTTCGACACAAATAAAATACATAGTCAAAATTAATAAAATATGAGACAAAATAAAAGAAAAATTATAAAAAATGTTCACAATGAGAAAGAAGTGTGGTATAATTTCAAGTGTAGTTATCAAAGAAGTGCGTGGATATGAAAAACCAGAACCGACAGTAGTTATTCTGGAGGCAGCCCCCCGTTTTTTGCGGAGCAAAGTTTGAAATGAGGGAAGCGAAGGTTACCGTTCGCGGAGAACCTGCGAATGGAAAGCGTAGAACCGTACATTCTTACAGTTACTGCAAATCTTTAGATACGACAAGAGGTGATTGCATGATTAAGAAAGAGATGATAGCAATGCTGCTGGCAGGCGGTCAGGGAAGCCGTCTCGGTGTGCTCACGGAGAAAGTGGCAAAACCGGCAGTAGCATTTGGCGGAAAGTATCGAATCATCGACTTCCCGCTCAGTAATTGTATCAATTCAGGAATTGATACGGTAGGCGTACTGACCCAGTATCAGCCGTTACGACTGAACACCCATATCGGAATCGGCATTCCGTGGGATCTCGATAAAAACGAAGGCGGTGTAACCGTTCTGCCACCATACGAAAAAAGTACAAACAGTGAATGGTATACAGGAACAGCAAATGCAATTTACCAGAACATGGCTTATATGGAAACATACAATCCGGAATATGTTCTGATTCTTTCCGGCGACCACATTTACAAAATGGATTACGAGGTGATGCTTGACTATCACAAAGCAAACCACGCAGATGTGACCATCGCATGTATGCCGGTACCGATCGAAGAAGCAAGCCGTTTCGGTGTCATGATCACAGACGGAAACGGAAGAATTACCGAATTTGAAGAAAAACCGGAGCACCCGAGAAGCAACCTCGCTTCTATGGGCATCTATATTTTCAGCTGGAAAGCATTAAAGGAATCTCTGACAGCCCTGAAGGATCAGCCGAGCTGTGACTTCGGAAAACACATTCTGCCGTACTGCCGCGACAACGGAAAACGTCTGTTTGCGTATGAGTTCAACGGCTACTGGAAAGATGTCGGAACGCTTGGCTCATACTGGGAAGCAAATATGGAGCTGATCGATATTATTCCGGAATTCAATTTATATGAGGAGTTCTGGAAGATCTATACCAAAGGTGATATCATCCGTCCGCAGTATGTTTCCGGGGACGCTGTCATCGACCGCTGTATTATCGGCGAGGGCGCTGAAATCTACGGAGAGGTACATAATTCCGTCATCGGTGCGGATGTGCGCATTGAAAAGGGTGTTGTTGTAAGAGATTCTATTATTATGCGCCACAGCACAATCGGCGAGGGAACCCAGGTCAATAAGGCCATTATTGCAGAAAACGTACATGTCGGCAAACATGTTGTGATGGGCGTTGGCGAGGAAGCGCCGAACGTCTTAAAACCGAATATTTACGGATTCGGACTTGTGACCGTTGGAGAAAAGGCAGTCATTCCGGATGGCGTAACCATTGGAAAGAATGTCTGCATTTCCGGCGAAACTTCCCCTGAGGATTACCCGGATGGCACACTTCCGTCCGGCGGAGCAATTGTAGAAAAGGACGGTGAGTAATATGAGAGCATTGGGAATTATTCTTGCAGGCGGTAACAACAACAAAATGAGAGAGCTGTCCAATAAAAGAGCCGTTGCAGCTATGCCGGTCGCAGGCAGCTTCCGCAGCATCGATTTTGCGCTGTCAAGCATGGCAAACTCTCATATTCAGAAGGTGGCTGTCCTGACACAGTACAACGCCAGATCCTTAAATGAACATTTGAGCTCTTCCAAATGGTGGGATTTCGGAAGAAAACATGGCGGTCTGTTTGTATTTTCTCCAACCGTTACATCAGATAACAGCTGGTGGTACCGTGGAACGGCAGACGCGATCAGTCAGAACCTGAGCTGGCTGAAAAACAGCCATGAACCGTACGTAGTCATCGCATCGGGAGATGGCGTATACAAACTGGATTTCAATAAGGTACTGGAATATCATATTGCAAAACGTGCGGATGTTACTGTGGTATGCACGGATTCCAAGGAAGCAGATACCAGCCGGTTCGGTGTCCTGAAGATGAATGAGGACTGCCGCATCGAGGAGTTCGAGGAAAAACCGATGGTTTCGAGCTCCAACGTGATCTCTACCGGTATCTATGTCATCCGCCGTCGCCAGCTGATCGAAATGATTGAGCGCAGCGCACAGGAAGACCGTTACGACTTTGTAAAGGATATTTTAATCCGTTACAAAAACCTGAAACGGATTTACGGATACAAGATCAATACCTACTGGAGCAACATTGCTACCGTAGATTCCTATTACAGAACCAACATGGATTTCCTGAAACCGGAGGTAAGAGATTACTTCTTCGGACAGTATCCGGGCATCTACTCCAAGATCGACGATCTTCCGCCGGCAAAATACAATCCTGGCTGCACAGTGAAAAATTCTCTTGTATCCAGCGGCTGTATCATCAACGGACAGGTTGAGAACTCTGTTTTGTTCAAGAAGGTATATGTTGGAAACAACTGTGTGATTAAAAATTCTATCATCTTAAATGATGTATATCTCGGAGACAACACTCACATTGAAAACTGTATTGTGGAGAGCAGGGACACCATCCGTGCAAACTCCTATCACTGTGGGGAGGACGGCATCAAAATTGTTGTCGAAAAAAACGAAAGATACGCCATCTGATTATGGGGTGAAAGGGGCATAAAAGTTTATGAACATTACAGACGTGAGAGTACGCAAGGTAACAAAAGAAGGAAAAATGAAGGCGGTTGTGTCTATCACAATCGATGACGAATTTGTTGTACATGATATCAAGGTGATTGAAGGAGAAAAAGGACTGTTTATCGCAATGCCGAGCCGTAAGGCTACGGACGGGGAGTACCGCGATATCGCACATCCGATCAACTCCGGAACCAGAGAAAAAATTCAGACCATTATCCTGAAACAGTACGAACAGGCGATGGCAGAAGCGGAAGCAGAGGAAGCTGCTGCAGAGGCCTGAGCAAAAAGGAAGAAAGAATGCCCCCGGGCGGAAAACGGAAGTGGTTACGTTTTCTGCCCGGGGGCGTTTTTGTCAGTAAAAACAAAGATGACGATATACAAAAGTATATCGCCATCTTTTTATGAGGGGGGAGATAGTGAGTGGTTTATCAACTATCCGAGCTTTATTATAAAAGGAATATGTGAGCAAAGTGTGTCCAAATTCTAAAAGAAATGGAAAAAATATAAAGAAAAGAAGAAAAATTGTGGGAAGAGGTATGGACAGAAGAGAGAAGAGAGCGTAAAGTGAGAGAAAAATGTATCTTCGGAGTCTTTTTTGTGCCTGTATTTGCGTGAGCTGAAAAATTCCGGGAGTACATCATAAAAAGAGGAGGAAACAGGATGAGACAGAAGAGAATCAGCGATTACGGATATCGGATAGGACATCATGAAAACGGACCGCGAAACAAAATTACGGATGTGCCCGGTGTGCGGGTAGGCCATGCGACGGTGGAAAGTGGAAATCAGCATACCGGAGTGACGGTGATTGTGCCGGGAGAGGGCAATCCGTTTCTGAAAAAGTACCTGGCGTCTGCCTACGTGCATAACGGTTTCGGGAAAACGTGCGGTCTTGTGCAGGTACAGGAGCTCGGAACTCTTGAAACGCCCATTGCCCTGACCAATACACTGAATGTCGGAAAAGTGGCGGATGCCATGATTTCATGGATGATACAGCAGACCAAAAAAGAAGGGGAAGATGTTTTTTCCATCAATCCGGTTGTCGGAGAATGTAATGATTCGAGAATCAATGAGATTTGTAACCGGGTAGTGGGGGAAAAAGAGCTGTATCATGCACTGGAGCAGGCGGATACAGACTTTGCGGAAGGTGATATCGGTGCCGGAACAGGAACGATCTGCTATGGGCTGAAAGGGGGAATCGGATCGGCATCCCGCACGCTGGTGCTTGACGGAAAAACATATACCATTGGTGTTCTGGTACAGTCAAATTTCGGAGCAACCAGAGATTTGAAAATTAGTGGAAAACCGGCAGGAGAGAAGATTCTGGAGCGGATCCGGAAGGAAGAATGCGGAAGCAGCGCCGAAGACCGGGGATCGATTATGACGGTTCTGGCAACAGACCTTCCGGTATCGGAGCGGCAGCTGTACCGGATTATCCGCCGCTGTGGAGTCGGAATCGCCAGAACAGGAGCCTACACCGGCCACGGAAGCGGTGAAATCATGATCGGATTTACAACAGCAAACCGCGTAGACACAAAGAGTACATGTGAGGTGGAAGCGTGCGCCCGGATAAAAGAAGAAAAAATCAACGAGGCATTTGAAGCAGCGGCAGAGGCTGTGGAGGAAGCGATCCTGAACTCTATGGTAACCGCAAAGGAAAAAAGAGGCCTGGACGGAGCCAGATACCGCAGCCTTGCAGAATTTCTGGAAATACCGGGATTTCTGAAATAAATTATTTTTCCAGAACCATACGCCCCAGCTCGGAAATTTCACATCCGCCTTTTGTCCGGTGCACGATGAGATAACCGGCGGAAGAAAGCTCTCCGAGTACGGTGCGCAGAGCCGCTTCGGATACAAAGGTTTCTCCGTCGGCCAGTCCATTTTTGATTGCCAGGCGGCCTGCTTTCGGATGCGTCGATACGAAAGAAAGAACCTGATATTGAAGGGCGGTGAGGGAAACGTCAGCCATCTGGCGGGAGCGGAGGTACGTCGGCAGATCGGAAAGCTGCAGCTTATGGCTGCTGTACCGGGTAAACAGGCTGCAGGACAGATTGTACAGCTCATGAATATTTCCGGGGTACGCATATTCCTTCAGAAAGCGCAGAAGCCCTTCCGAAAAGATCCGGTCGCAGGTCATATCGGTGTTGTGGAAAAACTGAAGCAGAAAGTAATTGAGAAGATCGGGAATATCCTCCCTGCGTCTGCGGATCGGGACTGTCTGAAGCTCGGAAGCACTTAAAAGGTGAAAAAGCTCCCGCAGGAAGGTTCCTTTTTCTACTTTTTTATAAAGGTTATCATCCGCAATAGCAATGATACGCACATCGAAACGGCGGGTTTCCGGTGCGGAAAAGAAGTTACCATGAACATTGGTAAGAACATTGACCAGCAGATCCTGAATGGAAAGCGGAAAACGGTCCACCTGGGAAAGGACGAGTGTGCCATGGTTGGTTTCGGCAAGAAGCCGGAGCAGGGAGGCTTCGGTCAGATCATTTCCCGGAGAATGAAGAACAGAAAACGGATAATGGTGGCGGCGCGAAAAATTGTGGATCGCACGTGCGAGTGTCCGGCGCTGTGTACCGCTTTCTCCCTGGATCAGAATCGGAAAATCAAAGAGTGCAAGATGTCTGGCCTGCGCCATCAGATTCTGGACGGAATCTGCGTGGGACAGGGAAAGGGAAAAGGTACGGGAGGAAGCGAAAAAAGTGCTTTCTTCCGTTTTTTCGTCTTTCGATACCGACATTTCCATGGATCTGCTCTCGGGAAGAAACGCAAGAAAAACAGGTTCTGTATCTGGAAAAACCATAGAGAGAACGCTTAACGTGATCTGTGTTTTCTGATCCGAAAGGAGAATGGTCCAGTCACCGTTGCGGTCGAAAGCAGTGTCCGCGTAGGCAGGCGGAAGACATTCCGAAAAAGGCTGTCCTTCAAAGTTGGAGGAAGGAAGCGAGAAGGCATGTGCAAATTTAGCGTTCATGAACTGAATGCGGCCATCCGCACCAAACAGACAGATGCCAATGGGAAGAGAGAACAGGATCACCTGCATGAGCTGTTCGGTCTGTACATAATTTGTATAGTAAGTTTCTGAGGTCTTGACGGTGTGAAGAATCTGATTGACATAATTGCGCGATACACGGTTTACGGTCTGCAGAGGAATGTTGAAATATTCGCAGAGCTGTAAAATAGTGGAAATATCGATGATACGGTTGCCGATATCCAGCACATTGGGGATGCGGGAAGGAACGAGCTGCGGCTCGCCGGCGGTGATGGCAAACTGAATGTCAGACTCGGTATCCTTGCATCCGGGATAAAACGGAACAAAGTCATATTGTGTGATGCCGCATTCCTCAAGCTGGGAAATGATAGCGAGCGTGGAATATTTATCATCGTTTACCAGATAGACACGTTCGTGCGGCGGAATCTGAATGATTTTATCCAGGAACATATGGTTGAAAACGCGGTCGCAGGGGAGCTGCAAAATGGAGGAGTCAAGGGTAAGCGGAAAGGTTTCCATGGCGCGGACGCTTGGAAAAAGGACGCACTGGTATCCCCGGAAGAGAGAGGGGTCTGTGGCCTGCTCTCTTAAAAGGGTGTTGAAGGTGAGATATTCACCGAGCACGGAGTGAAGATAAGACTGAAATTCGGAAAGCATTCGTTTCCGGGAAGAAATGATCAATACGTTGCCAAGCTTTTGTTTTCTGTTCATAAAGGGACCTCTTTTCCTGCTAAAAAGTGGTAATGGGTTAAAAATTAGGATAATTATATCATTTTTGACGAAAATAAACAACCTAAATGCAAAAAGACAAAAAAGAAAAGAAAAAATCAGGAAGAATGCTTTGACATAGTGACGCATTACATCTATAATACCGATTAAGCAAAGGGGCTGTAAAAAAAAGGTAAGGCATCTTTGCTCTTTTTTATATCATGGTTCTGTTATCTGTGAAAAGAAAGAACAAAGAAAACAGCAACACTTGCAGAAAAGGAGGAGACAACAATGAAAAAAAGACATGTAATGCGTGCTCTGGTTGCAGCAGCAACGGCACTGGCACTGACAGCATGTGGATCGACAGGTTCTTCTGACACAAGTAAGAGCACATCAACAGCATCTGCTGCATCGACCTCATCCAGTTCGGAAGCAGATACGAAGAATACCATCTCGATTCCGGCAGGCGAGTCGGTATCCCAGGATTCTGATGTTACGGCAATGGTAGCTGTAGACTTTACCACCATGGATCCGATGGATACTTCCGATACACTTTCCGGTGGTGTACAGCGAATGATGATGGACGGTCTGTTTGGATTCGATGAGAATATGCAGATCATTCCGATGCTGGCAACCAGCTACGAAGCAAACGATGAAGCAACCGAGTATACGATCCATCTTCGTGAGGGCGTAAGCTTTACCGATGGAACTCCGTGGAATGCAGATGCCCTGATTGCAAACGTAAATAAATGGGCAGACAAGAGCCTTGGACTGAAACGTACTACATTCCTCTGCAATGTTCTGGATCATGCAGAGAAGATAGATGATTATACCGTTAAAATTTATTTATCACAGTCATTCGGTGCTTTCATCAGCAACCTGGCACATCCGGCTACGCTGATCATGAGCCCGAAACAGATTGAAGCAGGAGAAGATGCCTGTGCACAGGCACCGGTAGGAACCGGCCAGTACAAATTTGTTGAGTGGGTTGCCGGTGACCATATGAAGGTAGAGCTGAACAAAGACTGGTGGGGATATGACGCAGACGTCTGCGGCGGAACTGCTCTGGCAGATGCAGATGCAGGATTTAAGAGCATCACATTCAAACCGGTTGCAGAAAGTGCTACCCGTGTATCTGCAATTCAGGCAGGTGACGCACAGATTATGTGGTCTGTACCGACAGAAAGTGTTGACACCTTAAAAGGTGACAGCAACGTATCCGTTGGAATGGGCGACAGCATCGCCGTATGGTACTTCTTCATGAATACACAGAAAGCACCGTTCAACGATGTGAAGGTTCGTGAGGCAATGGCTTATGCAATCAACAAAGAGGCATATATCCAGGTCGTTATGAACGGTTACGGTTCTGTGGCAACTTCTATGGTAGGAGAAGAAGTACAGCACTACAAAGGAAATGATCCGTATTCCTACGATCCGGAAAAAGCAAAAGAGCTGTTAAAGGAAGCAGGATATCCGGATGGATTTACCACAACACTGATGTACAGCAACACGACAGCAAATCAGAAAAAAGCAGAGTTCTACAAACAGCAGCTTTCTGAGGTTGGTATTGATCTGGAATTGAACGGAATGGAAAATGCCGTTCTGAATGAAAAGGTTCAGGGAGCTGACTGCGCAGGAGCAGATGCCGAGGTAGACTGCTACTTAAGCGGATGGTCTACTTCCACCGGTGATGCTGACTGGGGACTTCGCCCGATGCTGGCAACCGAGTCTGAGCCGCCGATGAGCTTCAATATCAGCTACTATGAGAATGAAAAAGTAGATCAGCTTCTCAAAGATGGTCTTGCAACAGCAGATGAAGACAAACGTGGTGAGATCTATGCAGAAGTACAGGATACTGTATGGAAGGATCTTCCGCTGCTCTGCATCGCAAGTGATAAAAACATCTGGGCAACCAGCAACAACATTACCGGAGTATATCTGTTAGGCGATGGAAGCATCGGCATGAGAAATGCCAGAATGGCAGCCGAATAACGGCAGACTGAAATAAGGATATGAAAAAGACCCCGGCGTCCTTCCATCAAAAGAGGGCGCCGGTTTCTTACAAACAGGAAAGCAGGCAGTGATCCGTGGGATTGTACCTGTAGGATAAGCATGAAAGTAGGAGATACAATATGCCAAAATATATACTGAAGCGTATTGTGGGTACGATCCCCACACTGATTATTGTTGTTACATTTGTATTTTTCTTTGTCCGCCTGATTCCGGGAGATCCGGCGAGACTCGTTGCAGGAGAGCAGGCAACACAGGATGACGTAGAGGCAGTAAGAGAAGAGCTTGGCCTCAATAAATCCATTCCGACACAGTATGTTACCTACGTGACAGGACTTTTAAAAGGAAATCTCGGAACCTCCCTTCGAACAAAGCAGCCGGTTACAAAGGAAATTGCGGGAAGATTCGGAAATACCGTCCGTCTGGCATTTGTCACATTGCTGTGGAGCTCGGTTGTTGGTGTGCTCTTTGGTGTGTGGTCCGGAACACACCGGGGAAAATGGCAGGATTATACCGGAATGACGATTGCGGTCTCGGGTATTTCACTCCCCTCGTTCTGGATCGGCTTTCTGCTGATTATGCTGTTTGCGGTAAAACTGCGAATTCTGCCGACAACAAGCGGAACAAGCCTGAAAAGTCTGATTATGCCGTCGATCACGCTCGGCGTCGGAATTGCAGCCGTGATCGCACGATTTACAAGATCCTCCATTATTGAGGTTTTAAAAGAAGATTACGTCAGAACAGCAAGAGCAAAAGGAATCAAAGAAAAGGTTGTGATCTGGAAGCATGTTTTCCGCAACTCCATGATCTCCGTCGTGACGGTTGTGGGTCTGCAGTTCGGCTTTCTGCTGGGAGGTTCTGTTGTCACAGAAACGGTATTTGCCTATCCTGGCCTTGGCTCCCTTCTGATTGAATCGGTCAATTACAGAGATTATCCGGCAATCCAGTCCCTGATTCTGATCTTTTCGCTGCAGTTTATCGTCATCAACCTGATTGTCGATATCCTCTATGCGGTTCTGAATCCGGAAATTAAACTTCAGTAGGAGATGAGTGGAATGAAAGAAAAGAAAAAAGTACAGACCGAGAACCAGGAGAGAATTAAAACTCCGTTTTCTGAGATGGTTCGAAAATTTAAAAAACAGAAAAATGCAGTAGTTGCGCTTTGTTTTATCATTTTTCTCATTTTCCTTGCGTTTTTCGGAAGCAAAATTGTGCCGTACGGAATCAATGAGTATGATTACAATGCGATTCTGCAGGGACCAAGTATGAAGCACCTGTTTGGAACGGATGAGTTTGGACGGGATCTGTTTTCCCGTATCGTCTGTGGAACCCGGATTTCACTTGCAGTTGGATTCGGCGCTGTTACGGTCGGTGCAGTCTGTGGTACCATTCTCGGACTTCTGGCCGGATATTACGGCGGATGGATTGATTCTATTATTATGAGAATCTGCGATGTCCTGTTCGCTTTTCCGGGACTGATTCTTGCAATCGCCATCGTGGCAATCCTCGGAAGCGGCATGACAAACGTTGTGATTGCGGTCGCTGTCTTTTCTACACCGACCTTTGCGCGGCTTGTCCGAAGCAAAACGCTGAGCCTGAAAAATTCCGTCTTTGTCCTGGCGGCACGGAACATCGGTGTTTCCGATGCAAGAATTCTGTTTCACCATATTCTGCCGGGAGCCATTCCGGACATCATTGTACAGTATTCCATGTCATTTGGATCTTCCATTCTGACAGCATCAAGCCTTTCCTTCCTGGGAATGGGCGCACAGCCGCCGACACCGGAATGGGGACTGCTTCTTTCCAACGGAAGAAACTATATGGCAAGTGCAATGTATGTGACGATTTTCCCGGGTCTTGCGATTTTCCTTACCGTACTGAGCTTTAACCTGTTAGGCGACGGACTTCGCGATGCACTCGATCCGAAACTTTCCGATTGATAAGGAGGAGCAGAAGTGGCTACTGATAACGTACTTGAGATAAAAAATTTACATACGTATTTCTATACCGATGGCGGCGTGATCAAAGCAGTAGACGGTGTCGATGTGGAGCTTCGACGCGGCGCAACGCTTGGTATCGTAGGCGAGTCGGGAAGTGGAAAGAGCGTGACATCCCTCTCTGTGATGGGATTACTGACCGGAACGAAAGGAAAAATTGCTGATGGCGAAATCCTGCTGGATGGCGATGACATTGTAAAGCTGACGAAGGAACAGCAGAGAAAGCTGCGCGGAAGCAAAATTTCCATGATTTTCCAGGAACCGATGACCAGTCTGAATCCGGTCATGAAGATTGGAGACCAGGTGGCAGAATGCGTTCTGCAGCACGAAAAAATATCAAAAAAAGAGGCACTGAAAAAGGCAGAGGACATGCTCCGGAAAACGGGCGTTCCGCGCGTGGAGCATATGATGAAGGAGTATCCGTTCCAGCTTTCCGGCGGCCAGAGACAGAGGGTCATGATTGCCATGGCACTTGTATGCAAGCCGGAAATCCTGATTGCGGATGAGCCGACGACTGCGCTGGATGTAACGATTCAGGCACAGATACTGGATCTGATGAATCAGCTGAAAAAAGAGACAGGTACATCGATCCTGTTTATTACACATGATCTTGGTGTTGTCGCAGAGGTCTGCGATGATGTTGCCGTTATGTACTGCGGCCGCGTGGTAGAGCGCGGAGATGTAAAAACAATTTTCGCCAATCCGTCCCACCCGTATACGAAGGGACTGCTGGGATCGATTCCGAGACTGGGAGACGCCGGAAAAGAACTGAAGTCGATTCCGGGTAACGTTCCAAACCCGAAATATATGCCGAAAGGCTGCAAATTTGAGCCGCGATGTCCATACGCTTCGGAAAAATGCCGCGAGGAAGAACCGGGATTTTTCCAGATCGAGGAAGGCCATATCAGCAGATGCTGGCTCTGCGAAAGCGGACAGCTCAAAACAGACCACGTAGAGAAGGCAGGTGACTAGGATGTCGGATAAATTACTTAGAGTAGAGGATTTGAAAATTTATTATCCGGTTGCCGGAAGCGGATTTGGAAAAAAGGAATTCGTCAAAGCGGTAGACGGAGTTACCTTTGAGGTGAAAAAAGGCGAGGTATTCGGAATTGTAGGCGAGTCCGGCTGCGGAAAATCCACGCTGGGAAGAGGCGTCTGCAAACTGGAAAATCTGACATCGGGCCATGTGTATCTGGATGGAGAAGATATTACAGAGTACAATGACCGGAGAATGCGTTCCATCCGGAAAAAGGTACAGATGGTTTTTCAGGATCCGTATGCGTCCCTGAATCCACGGATGTCCGTTTTTGACATCATTGCAGAGCCGCTGCTGGTGCATCATCTGTATCAGGATAAAGCGGATCTGGAAAAGAAAGTGCTGGATCTTTTGCACCGGGTAGGACTGGATGACTACCATGCAAACCGTTATCCACATGAATTTTCCGGCGGTCAGCGTCAGAGAATCGGAATTGCCCGTGCACTTGCGGTAGAACCGTCTCTGATCATCGCAGACGAACCGGTTTCGGCACTGGATGTGTCTATTCAGGCGCAGGTTCTGAATCTTTTAAATGAACTGAAGCATGACCTGGATCTGACCTATATTTTTGTTGCACATGACCTGAGCGTTGTGGAATACATCAGTGACCGTGTCGGCGTTATGTATCTCGGCAATTTCGTGGAGGTCGGAGAAAAAGAGAAAATTTACAGCAATCCGATGCATCCGTATACGCAGGCACTGCTTTCCGCAGTTCCGGTTCCGGATCCGACGGCAAAAAGAGAAAGAATTCTGCTTGAGGGAAGCATCCCATCCGCCCACAAGCCGCCGACAGGCTGCAAATTCCATACCAGATGTCCAAAATGCATGGAATGCTGCAAAACACAGGCACCGGAGCGGTATGAAGTGGATGACGGACATTACGTATATTGTCATCTTTATGATAAAGAAAGAAGGGAACAGCAGAAATGAAGCTTTTTATCAGTGCAGATATCGAGGGCTGTGCCGGAGTGGCACTGACCGATGAAACACATAAGAAGGAAAGCGTATACCAGAGATTTGCAGAGGAGATGACCGAAGAGGTCGTTGCGGCATGCGAAGCAGCACATGAAGCGGGCGCGGATGAGATTGTCGTAAAGGACGGTCACGGAGATGCATCCAACATTGACCCGCTGAAAATGCCGGAGTATGTCACCCTGATCCGGGGAAAGAGTGGTCATCCGTATAATATGATGTATGGTATCGACGACAGCTATGACGGCGTACTGTATCTTGGATACCATGCACCGGCAGGAGATCCCAATTTTTCGATCAGCCACACATCGACAGGAAACAGCCTGTATATTCATCTGAATGGAAAAGTGATGAGTGAGTGCATGCTGAACAGCTATACAGCAGCATCACATCACGTACCGGTGCTGTTCCTTTCCGGAGATGAAGAGATCTGCCGTCAGGCCAAAGAACTGATTCCGGGCATTACGACAGTGGAAACGAAGCATGGTGTCGGTGCGGCAACGTGGTGCAAAGCGAAAGAAAAAGTGATCTCCGAAATCCGGGAAGGGGTAAAAAAGGCAGTTACCGGACAGAAAAAAGAGTGCCAGGTGGCCCTTCCTGAGCACTTTACGTATGAGGTAACCTATAAAGACTGGAAAAAAGCGTACACGATGTCGTTTTATCCGGGAATGCAGAAGGTAGATACCTTCACAAATAAGCTGGAGACAGACCGCTGGATGGATATTGTCACAGCACATTGCTTTGTTGTATATTAAGAATATAAATCTGACAGAAACCCAAAGAAAAGAGGATAAAACAATGGATATAGAAATGTTTGGTAAGCTTTCCGATGCATTTGGACCAAGTGGATTCGAGGAGGATGTCATCCGTACCATAGCAGATTACTGCAAAGAATTTGATGTAGAAAATGACGCAATGAATAACCTGTATGTGCGGATGCCGGGAACAAAGCAGGATTCCCGTCCGGTCATCCAGCTGGATGCCCATCTGGACGCATGCGGTTTCATGGTACAGAATATCCAGGACAACGGATGCCTTGGCATTATCATGCTTGGCGGCTTTCATCTGACCAGCCTTCCGGCACATGCGGTATGGATCCGCACCAGATCTGGAAAGATGGTACATGGTATTATCTGTGCGAAACCGGTTCATTTCATGACAACAGCAGAACGCAACAGCCAGACTCTGGAAATTGAAAAAATGTATGTGGATGTCGGAGCAACCAGCCGCGAGGAGGTTGAAAATGTTTTCGGAATCCATATCGGCGATCCGATGATGCCGGATGTGACCTTTGAATACGATGCAGAGCATGAAATCTGCTTCGGAAAAGCATTTGACAACCGTGCCGGCTGCGCGTGCATCGTAGATACGATGAAACAGCTGGAAAAGGAGCAGGCTTCTCTTGCAGTTAATGTTGTCGGTGCCTTTGCGGCGCAGGAGGAGGTCGGAACCCGCGGTGCTGTGGTAACGAGCCAGATTGTAAAACCGGATCTTGCCATTGTATTTGAAGGATCTCCTTCCGATGACTTTTTCATCAGCGCAGGACAGGCACAGGGCTGCATGAAGAAGGGTGTTCAGATTCGTATCCTGGACAACAGCTATATTTCCAATACGCAGTTTATTTCACTGGCCGAGGAAGTAGCAGAAAAATGCGGAATTAAATACCAGGAGAGCGTAAGAAGAGGCGGAAGCACAAACGCAGCAAAAATCAGCGTGACAGGAAAAGCAGTTCCGTGTCTGGTGCTTGGTGTTCCATCCCGCTATGCGCACAGCCATTACAATTTCTGCGCAAAAGAAGACCTGGAGGCAGCAAGCGCAATGGCAGCCAATGTCATTCGTGCTTTAGATGAGGAAAAGATCCGTCATATCTGCCATCAGGATGTACTGTAAAATATTCGATAACGAAAGAAAAAGCATGCCGGAAGCGGGTTCACAGGAAAGGTGAAGCCGTTTTCGGCATATCTGGTAAAAAGGAGAGTTTACAAGTGAGAAAACCGATCATTGGAATCTTGGGAAATACGTATAAAACACAGCCGGGACTTTTTTCAAGCGCGGAGAGAATGTATGTCAACAGCGATTATATCGAATCAGTTCTGAACAACGGCGGAATTCCTATGGCAATTCCGGCAGTTGCCATGAAAGCGGATCCGGAAGGCATACTTGCTGTGTGCGACGGAATTCTGGTTCCCGGCGGAGAGGACTTAAATCCGTGGTATTATGGGGAAGAGCCAAAACCGCAGATCCAGACCATCCGCCCGGAGATCGACGAGGCATGGTTCGCACTTGGACGGGCAGCAAAAGAGATGGGAATGCCCATGCTTGGCATCTGCAAGGGAATTCAGTTTTTAAATGTCCTGTGCGGCGGTGATCTGTACCAGGATATCTATACGCAGAAGGAAACCACAATTCTGCATCTGCAGTCCCTGGAGCGGTCTTATCTGCATCACCATGTGGAAATTAAAGAGGGAACCCATCTGGCAGAAATCCTCGGGGCGGGAACCCATGCGGTAAACTCCATGCATCATCAGGCAGTGCGTACGCCGGGAGAGGACATCGTGGTTTCAGCAACGGCGCCGGATGGAACCATCGAGGCGATAGAAAGCCGCAACGGACAGATTGTGGCCGTACAGTGGCATCCGGAAGGGCTGATCCATTCAGCGCCGGAGATGAACCGCCTTTTTGCGGATCTGGTAGAAAGAAGCAGCAGATACAGAGAGAAAAGGTAACGATTTGGAACCATGTAAAAGGAAAGAAAAACCGGGATGGGACTTTTGAACCGTTACGAAAAAATAAGAATGGATAAGAATGCGATTCTAAAAGCAGAGAGCAGGAATCGTTCGGGAGGCAAAAAAGAATGAACAGAACAATAAGAGTATCGGCGGCAGGTGATATTCTGATTATGAAACGGCTTCTGCCGGGATATCAGGATGTTTTGCCGATTCGCGAATTTCTGATGCAGGGAGAGGTTCGGATGGCGAATCTGGAAACAACGATATCGGACGGCAGCTGTTACGCATCGGCATATTCCGGCGGAACATGGCTGACGGCAGATGCGAAGTGTCTGGAAGATACCCTGCGTTACGGTTTTAATTTTCTTGGGATTTCGAATAATCATACGATGGATTATTCCTACGAAGGACTTGCATCTACGATCAGCGAACTGAAAAAAAAGGATGTGGCATATGCCGGAGCAGGCAAAAATCTTTACGAAGCATCGCGTCCTGCCATTCTGGACACAACAGCGGGACAGATTGCGGTGATTGATATCTGTTCTACCTTTGAAAATGCAGCCAGGGCGGGAAGCCAGACGGAACGGCAGCCTGGCAGGCCGGGCTTAAATCCGCTGCGTTTTTCGGAAAAATATACCATTACGGAGAAACATGCGCAGGATCTTGCAAAGATTGCAGAGGTGACCGGAATCAACGGACTGCGGGATCTGCACCGGCAGGAGGGATTTATAGCTCCGCTTCCCGAGGGTGTCATGGAATTTGGCGGGAAAATGTTTGAAATCAGCAAGGATGGAACAGAGGGAAGAAGCTCCAGCCCGAATCCGATCGATGTGAAACGCACCGTCGATGCAATCCGGGAAGCGAAGATGACATGTGAGGCAGTCCTGGTTATGGTACATTCACATGAAATCCGTAAGGACAATGACGAGGAAGCGGATTATTTTCTGGAGGAATTTGCACACGCCTGTATCGATGCGGGAGCCAGCGCGGTGATCGGGGGCGGAACGCATCAGCTGAAGGGAATCGAACTGTATCATGACTGTCCGATTTTCTACTGTCTCGGAAATTTTATCTTTGAAAATCAGTATGTACGCCTTCTGCCTGCGGACTACATGGAAAAATATGGTCTGAATATTCACACGGCAGCATCCATCGGAATCGCCAGGCGGCAGGAGCAGTCCTCACATTCCCTCTACGAAATTCCGGAGGTCTATCGGAGTGTGCTGCCGTATTTCGAGATCTGTCAGGGGAAATGCACACATCTGGAGCTTCTGCCGGTCGAGCTTGGTATGGACAGGGAAAACGCAGAAAAAAATATTCCGTACGTGGCAGACGAAAAAACAGCAGAAAAAATTGCAGAATATCTCACCCGCGTGAGCAAGAGATATGGAACAGAATGGGAATACAAAGAAGGAAGGATTGTACTTCATGCGTAAAAAATGGGAAATAGAAGACGAATACCGAAAGTTTTGCCGGAACAACAAAGAACTTGCGCTGCAGACGCTGCGGGAGCTGACACTGACCCCGACGGAAACGGGAAAAGAGGATCAGAGAATCGCATATTGCATGGAATGGATGAAACAGCAGGGCATGGAGTCAGTTCATACGGATGAGCTTGGAAATGTAATCTGGGAGTATCGGCCGGAACAGGAAAAGAAGGTTCTGTATACGGCGCATCTGGACACTGTGTTTTCGCTGGAGGAGCCGCTGGAGATTAAAGAAGACGGAATGATCTGGCGTTGTCCCGGCATCACAGACGATACCGTGAATGTCGTGATGCTTCTGATGGCGGCAAAATACGTTCATGAGACAGAGCCGGAGCTTCCATGCGGTCTGATTTTTGCAGCGGATCTGGGAGAAGAAGGGCTTGGCAATCTGTGCGGAGTTCGCGCGCTTGTCGACCATTATGAAAAAAATCTGTGTGGAATGGCAGCCTTTGACCTGTATCGGGATAAAATGTATCCCATCTGCATCGGGTCTGTCCGGTATCGGATTTCGGCAAAAACAAAGGGCGGTCATTCTTTCCTGAATTTCGGAAGAAAAAATGCCATTGCAGAGCTTGCGGGTCTGATCGGAGAGCTTTACCGTTTTCAGACGGATGCAGCATCTCATACAACATACAATGTGGGAAAAATAGAGGGAGGAACCTCTGTTAATACGATTGCGCAGGATGCCTCCATGCTGTTTGAATTCCGTTCGGAGGATTACCGGAGTCTGGAAGCCTGCGAAACATATCTGGAGCAGACCATAGCAGCACGCCAGAGTGAGGAGGTACAGTATTCCTGTGAGCTCGTCGGAAAGCGGCCGTGCGCAAGAGAAACCGATCCTGTCCAGATGGCACGTATGACGCGGTGTGCGCAGAAAACGCTGAAGGCAGCCGACGGGGAAGAGCCGGTATGCTCTGAGGCATCTACAGACTGTAATATCCCATTGTCGCGGCATATTCCTGCCATCTGTGTCGGTTTCTGCCGGGGCGGGGGAGCACATACCAGAGAAGAATGGCTTGATGCCGCCAGTGTAGAAGATGGCATGTGTGCAGCCGCAGCACTCGTATGCCGGCTTCCGTGGATGTGCTGCGAGAGCAGAGTCGTTGTAAGGGACGGGATAGAGGACCGAAAAGAGAAAGAGGAAATCCGGCGGCTGCTGGAGCTGTGCGATCAGGATTTCGTTCCGCCGCTTTCCCACCGCAACAGTACATCCCAGACGAACTGGGCCGAGACAGAAGAAAAGACGGATGGAATTGCAGAATATCTGGAGAATATCTGCAGTCAGCATGTGGTGCTGTGGAAGGAAGAGGGAGTCGTGCGGGCCTTTATGACCTGGAAGGATCATTTTAACTGTGAAAATCTGGAAGCATATCCGGATTCCTGCTATCTGACCACCCTCTGCGTCTGGCCGGATTACCGCGGACAGGGAATTTCGGAGGTAATGTATGCAGAAGCAGAAAAGGACATCGCGGCAAAATTTCCGGGAAGCCGGATTACTCTCCGTACCTGGTCCACGAACGGGGCCCAGGAGCATATCCTGGACAAGCTGGGATATAGTCTTGTCAGGCGGCTGAAGGATGACAGGGGAGAAGGAATTGATACGGTTTATTTTGTAAAAAAGGAAGAAAACGACAGATAACATGGTGCTTGCAAATCGCAGTTGAAAGTGTCATAATCGGAAGCATAAGACAGCAAAAGGAGGGCTATAGCTATGCCTTGTACAACTATTTTAGTTGGAAAGAAAGCATCATATGACGGTTCCACCATGATCGCGCGAAATGACGATTCCGGTGCGGGCCATTATACATCGAAAAAATTTGTGGTTATTCACCCGGAGGAGCAGCCGAGAACCTATAAAACCGAGATTTCACATCTGACCATTGAGCTTCCGGACAATCCGATGCGGTACACTGCAGTGCCAAACGCAGAAAAAGGCGAGGGGGTCTGGGCGGCAAGCGGCGTGAATGCAGCGCAGGTCGGTATGACTGCGACCGAGACAATCACATCGAATCCGCGTGTACTGGGGGCTGATCCGATTGTTGTTTATCAGCCGGCGGAAGACGGAAAAGAAGAGGTTCCGGGCGGAATCGGCGAGGAGGACCTTGTTTATATTGTTCTTCCTTATATTAAAAGTGCCAGGGAAGGTGTCAAAAGACTGGGCAGTCTGCTGGAGCAGTATGGTACATACGAGATGAACGGCATTGCATTTCAGGACCACGATGAGATCTGGTGGCTGGAGACGATCGGCGGCCATCACTGGATGGCAGTGAAAGTGCCGGATGACCATTATGTGGCCATGCCGAACCAGCTTGGCATCGACCATTTTGATCTGGAGGATGCACTCGGCGAACAGAAGGAATATATGTGCTCAGCAGACTTGAAAGAATTTATTGAAACATATCATCTGGATCTTTCTATGGATGGAAATTTTAATCCGCGCGATGCCTTCGGAAGCCACGATGATTCCGATCACGTTTACAATACACCGCGTGCCTGGTTCATGGAGCGCTGTCTGAATCCGCACACGAAAAAATGGGACGGACCGGATGCCGATTATACACCGGTATCCGACGATATCCCGTGGATGATGGTTCCGGAGAAGAAGATCACCGTAGAGGATGTGAAATACGTACTGTCCTCCCACTATCAGGGAACACCGTACGATCCGTATGCCGCATACGGCGATAAATCGTGGAAGGGAGCATACCGTTCCATCGGTGTCAACCGGACCGATTTCCTTTCTGTCATCCAGATGCGCCCGGATCACAAAGGAGACAACGGCATTCTGCAGTGGATTGCATTTGCGTCAAATGCATTCAATGTGCTGGTTCCGTTCTACACCGATGTGACGACAACACCGGAGTATCTTTCCAACACAACGGGAGAGGTTTCCACAGATAATTTCTACTGGGCAAGCCGCATGGTGGCAGCAATGGCAGATGCGTCCTATAAGTCTTCTATCTTCCACATTGAGCGGTATCAGGAAAAGGTGATGGCAAAAGGCCATGCACTGATCCATCAGTATGATGCGCTGCTTGCAGGGGAGACAGACGAAGCAAAACAGACACAATTGAGAGAAGAAGCAAACAATAAAATCGCTGAAATGCTGAAAAAAGAGACGGGTGCAACACTGCACAAGGTACTCTTTGAACTCAGCAACCAGATGAAAAACGC
>ERZ827488.648-NODE-648-length-50181-cov-10.399114_pt1 | contig 50181 bp, 49 predicted proteins | sample MGYA00519771_ERZ827488 | MGnify/ENA primary metagenome ERZ827488 (study PRJEB31778, sample SAMEA3449323) | human gut metagenome | biome: human gut; feature: human-associated habitat; material: faeces | place: United Kingdom | collected 2010/2012 ... | reverse complement strand
TGAGCTGGAGGTCATGGGCGGTGCATTGGATGACCCCAAGCGCCCCTTCGTGGCGGTGCTGGGCGGCGCCAAAGTCTCCGACAAGATCAACGTCATCAACAATCTGCTGGATAAGGCTGACACCGTCATCATCGGCGGCGGCATGGCCTATACCTTCGCCAAGGCGCAGGGCGGCTCCATCGGCAAGAGCCTGTGCGAGGACGATAAGCTGGACTACGCCCGCCAGATGATCGCCAAGGCGCAGGAGAAGGGCGTGAAGCTGCTGCTGCCCACGGACACCGTGGCCGCCACGGAGTTCGCCGCCGATGCCGAGAGCCGTGTGGTCCCCACCGACGCCATCCCCGACGACATGGAGGGTCTGGACATCGGCCCGGAGACGGTGCGGCTGTTCTGCGACGCCGTCCGTGGCGCCGGCACCGTGGTGTGGAACGGCCCCATGGGCGTGTTCGAGTTCGAGAAGTTCGCTGCCGGCACCCGTGCCATGGCGCAGGCGCTGGCCGACAGCGGCGCCGTGACCATCGTGGGCGGCGGCGACAGTGCGGCGGCCGTGGAGCAGATGGGCTTTGCCGACAGGATCACCCACATCTCCACCGGCGGCGGCGCCTCTCTGGAATTTCTGGAGGGCAAGGAGCTGCCGGGCGTGGCGTGCCTGCTGGATAAGTAAACACAGAGCGTTGTGTGTTCTATGATATATAGGGAAAGATCTGTAAGGAAAGAGGAGCAAGAGAAATTATGAATCGCAGATACCGTAAGACCATTATCGCCGGCAACTGGAAGATGAATAAGACTGCCAGCGAGACGAAGAAATTTGCCGAGGAGCTGAAGGCCATCCTGCCCAAGGCCAAGTGGTGCGACGTGGTGGTGTGCGTCCCCGCCGTGAATATCCCCGCCGCCATGAAGGCCTTCAAGGACGTTCGGGTGTCCGTGGGCGCTCAGAACGTATTTTATGAGAAGTCCGGCGCCTACACCGGCGAGGTGTCCGCCGATATGCTGAAGGATCTGGGCGTCAAGTACGTCATCATCGGCCACTCCGAACGGCGGCAGTACTTCGGCGAGACTGACTTCACCGTCAATAAGAAGGTGCTGGCGGCGCTGGAGGCGGGCCTGCATCCCATCATCTGCGTGGGCGAGAGCCTGGAGCAGCGGGAGCTGGGCATCACCATGGAGCTCATCGCTCTGCAGGTGAAGTCCGCTCTGGCCGGCGTACCGGCGGAAAAGGTCCGCAAGTGCGTCATCGCCTATGAGCCCATCTGGGCCATCGGCACCGGCAAGACCGCTACCGCCGAGCAGGCGGCGGAGGTCTGCACCTTCATCCGCACCACCGTGCGCCACCTGTACGGCGCCCGCATCGCCCGCTCCGTCACCGTGCAGTACGGCGGCTCCATGAAACCCGCCAACGCAGCGGAGCTGCTGAGCCAGCCGGATATCGACGGCGGCCTCATCGGCGGGGCCTCCCTGAAGGCGGCGGACTTTGTGGAGATCGTCAACGCCGCCAATCAGGAATAAGCCTGCGGGAGGAACTGCTATGGGTAAAACGCCTACTACTATCATCATCATGGACGGCTTCGGCCTGACCCAGCCCGGCCCCGGCAACGCCGTCAGTCTGGCCAATACCCCGGTGCTGGACCGCCTGTGGGCGGATTATGCTCACACCACCCTGTCCGCCAGCGGACTGGACGTGGGCCTGCCGGAGGGGCAGATGGGCAACAGTGAGGTAGGCCACACCAACATCGGCGGCGGCCGGGTGGTGTTTCAGGATCTGCCCCGCATCAGCCGTGCCATCGAGGACGGCACGTTCTTTGCCAACGAAGCCTATAACAAGGCGGTGGATGACTGCCTGCAAAAGGGAACCCGGCTGCACCTGTGCGGCCTGCTGTCCGACGGCGGCGTCCACTCCCATATTCAGCATCTGTACGCCCTGCTGGAGCTGGCCCGCCGCAAGGGGCTGGATCGGGTGTATATCCACGCCTTTCTGGACGGACGTGACGTGTCCCCCACCAGCGGCAAGGGCTTTGTGGCGGACTGCGCCGAGACCTGCCGCCGTCTGGGGGTAGGCAAGATCTCCACCGTCATGGGCCGCTACTATGCCATGGACCGGGACAACCGCTGGGAGCGGGTGCAGCTGGCCTATGACGCCATGGTCTACGGCGAGGGCAACCAGAACCCCGACCCGGTGGACGCCGTGGCCCAGTCCTATGTGGCGGGCGTCACCGACGAGTTCATGGAGCCGGTGGTCTGCGACAGCGACGGCACCGTCTCCGATAACGACAGCGTCATTTTCTTCAACTTCCGTCCCGACCGGGCCAGAGAGATCACACGAGCCATCGTGGACCCGGACTTCACCGGCTTTCAGCGGGAGTTTTTCCCCACCACCTACGTCTGCAATACGGAGTACGACGCCTCCATGCCCAACGTGCTGGTGGCGTGGCCCCGTGTGGCGGTGAAGAACGGGCTGGGCGAGTACCTCAGCTCGCTGAGCCTGACCCAGCTGCGGATCGCTGAGACGGAGAAGTACGCCCACGTCACCTTCTTCTTCAACGGCGGCGTCGAGGCTCCCTACGAGGGCGAGGACCGCTGCGTCATCCCCAGCCCGAAGGTGGCTACCTACGACCTGAAGCCGGAGATGAGCGCCCCCGAAGTGGCTGCCGAATGCGTCAAGCGCATTGAGAGCGGCAAGTACGATGTGGTGATCCTGAACTTCGCCAACTGCGACATGGTGGGCCACACCGGCGTGTTCGACGCTGCCGTCAAGGCCGTCGAGGCTGTGGACACTGCTGTGGACCAGGTGGTCTCTGCCGTGCTGAACGCCGGCGGCTGCGCCTTTATCACTGCGGACCACGGCAATGCCGAAAAGATGATGAACCCGGACGGCACCCCCTTCACCGCCCACACCACCAACGTGGTGCCCTTCGTGGCCGTTGGCTGCGGCGACGTGAAGCTGCGCGAGGGCGGCTGCCTGGCCGACATCGCACCCACCATGCTGCCCTACATCGGCCTGCCTGTCCCGGCAGAGATGACTGGCAAGAGCATCATCGTGGAGTAAATCAAATCCTTTTAAAAAGCGGAGTGACTGCGGTCGCTCCGCTTTTCTTTTTGCCCCGCCCGTGATACAATAAATAGGAATATGCATTGAGGGAGACTGAGCGGATGGAATCAACGCGCAAACAAATCGTACTGGGCATTCTGGCCCATGTGGACTCCGGCAAGACCACCCTGTCGGAAGCCATGCTCTACCGCGCCGGTGTGACCCGCCGCCTGGGCCGGGTGGATCACAAGGACGCCTTTCTGGACACCGACGCGCTGGAAAAAGCGCGTGGCATCACCATCTTTTCCAAACAGGCCCTGCTCACAGCGGGTGATACCGACATCACCCTGCTGGACACACCGGGCCATGTGGATTTTTCCACCGAGACGGAGCGCACCCTGCAGGTGCTGGATTACGCGGTGCTGGTGGTCAGCGGCACCGATGGCGTGCAGAGCCATACCGAGACGCTCTGGCGGCTGCTGCGGCGCTACCATGTGCCCACTTTTGTGTTCGTGAACAAGATGGACCTGCCCGGCATGGAGCGGCAGGAGCTTCTTGCCCAGCTGAACCGCCGCCTGGGCGAGGGCTTTGTGGATTTCGGGGCAGAACAGGCCGACCGGGACGAGGCGCTGGCCCTGTGCGACGAAAACCTGATGGACCGGATGCTGGATGCCGGACAGCTGCAGGACGCCGACCTCATCCCTGCCATTGCGCGGCGGCATGTGTTCCCGTGCTGGTTCGGGGCGGCCCTCAAGCTGGAGGGCGTGGATGCCCTGCTGGACGGGCTGGACCGTTACACCCGCCCGGCTCCGGCACTGGAAGCCTTTGGAGCCAAGGTGTTCAAGGTGTCGCAGGACGAGCAGGGCGCGCGCTTGACCTGGCTGCGGGTTACCGGCGGGGAACTGAAGGTGAAAGCCCAGCTTACCGGCGAAGCGGACGGCGAGCCCTGGGCCGAAAAAGCCAACCAGCTGCGGCTGTATTCCGGTGCCAAATACACACTGACAGAGGCCATCGGTCCCGGGCAGGTGTGTGCCGTGACCGGTCTGACCAAGGCCCGCCCCGGCGAGGGACTGGGCGCGGAGCGGGACAGTGACCTGCCGGTGCTGGAACCGGTGCTGAGCTATCAGGTGCTGCTGCCGGAGGGGGCCGACGTGCATGCGGCACTGGGCAAGCTGCACCGGCTGGAAGAAGAGGAGCCCCAGCTCCATGTGGTATGGAACGAGACGCTGGGCGAGATCCATGTCCAGCTGATGGGCGAGATCCAGCTGGAGGTGCTGCGCAGCCTGCTGGCCGAGCGGTTTGGCCTGGAAGTGGAGTTCGGCCCCGGCGGCATCCTGTACAAGGAGACCATCACCGAGCCCATGGAGGGCGTGGGCCACTATGAGCCGCTGCGCCATTACGCGGAAGTGCACCTGAAGCTGGAGCCCCTGCCCCGCGGCAGCGGCATGCAGTTTGCCGCCGACTGCCGGGAAGAGGTGCTGGACAAAAACTGGCAGCGGCTGGTGCTGACCCATCTGGAAGAAAAACAGCACCTTGGCGTGCTGACCGGGTCGCCCCTCACCGATGTGAAGATCACCCTCATTGCGGGCCGGGCCCACCTCAAGCACACCGAGGGCGGCGACTTCCGGCAGGCCACCTACCGCGCAGTACGGCAGGGCCTGATGCTGGCCAAAAGCCAGCTGCTGGAGCCGTGGTATGCTTTTCGGCTGGAGGTGCCCGCCGAGAACATCGGCCGCGCCATGAGCGATATCCAGCGCATGGAGGGCACCTTTGACCCGCCGGAAAGCGGGGAGGAGACGGCGGTGCTCACTGGGCTTGCGCCGGTGTCCACCATGCGCAGCTACCCCATGGAGGTGGTGAGCTACACCCGCGGCCGGGGTCATCTGAGCCTGACACTGGACGGCTACCGCCCCTGCCACAACGCGCAGGAGGTGATCGCGGCCATCGGCTATGAGCCGGAGCACGACCTCGACAACCCGGCAGATTCGGTGTTCTGCGCCCACGGGGCCGGTTTTGTGGTGCCCTGGGATCAGGTGCGCAGCCACATGCATGTGGACAGCGGCTGGGGCAAAAGTACCCGTCCGGAACAGGAAGCGGCTGTGCCTCAGCGCCGGGCCATGGCCTACCGCGCCACGCTGGAAGAGGACGCCGAGCTGCTCAAAATTTTCGAGCGCACCTACGGCCCCATCAAGCGGGACCCGCTGGCAGCCTTCCGCCCGGTGCAGAAGCGGGAGCGCCCCGACTTTGCCGCCGAGCAGTGGGAGATCGCGCCGGAATACCTGCTGGTGGACGGCTACAACATCATCTTTGCGTGGGACGAGCTGAACGCCCTTTCCAAAGAGAGCCTGGACGCCGCCCGTCACAAGCTGATGGACATCCTGTGCAACTATCAGGGCTTCCAGAAGTGCGTGCTCATCCTGGTGTTCGACGCCTACCGGGTGCCCGGCAGCCCCGGCAGCATTGAGCAGTACCACAATATCCATGTGGTCTACACCAAGGAGGCCGAAACGGCGGACATGTTCATCGAGCGGGTCACCCATGAGATCGGCCGGAACCGCCGTGTCCGGGTGGCCACCTCCGACGGCATGGAGCAGATCATCATCCTGGGCCACGGTGCCCTGCGCGTTTCCGCCCGCATGTTCCACGAAGAAGTGCAGAACGTGGAAAAGCAGATCCGTGCCCTGGTGCAGGGGGAAGCGTGATGCTGCAATTTTCCGTTACGACCCACCCGCGAAAAAGCAATGAGAGCAGCCCGCAGGCTGCTCTCGTTGCGATAAAAAATAATTTTTCCGCTGAGAATGCCCAGAGTGAAACGGAGGGCATTTCAAATCGTCCGGCCGGAGGTGGAATGATGGCTGTTGAAATTACCGAAGAATTTGTCTGGCAGAATATCCCCCGCCGCCCGCGGGACAGCCATAAGGGCACCTTTGGCAGTGTGCTGGCCGTGGCGGGCAGCGCATTCTACCGGGGCGCTGCACTGCTGGCCGCAGAGGGCGCATTGCGCACCGGGGCGGGCATCGTGACCCTTGCCAGTGTGGAACCGGTGGTGAGCGCCGCCGCAGCCCGCCTGCCGGAGTGCTGCCTGTGCCCCTGCAGGGCAGGGGCCGAGGGCGGTATTTCCCCGGAAAACGTGCTGCTGCTCCGGCGGCAGAAAGCAACCGTTCTGCTGCTTGGCCCCGGCCTTGGCGGCACCGCCCAAAGTGCGGCCCGCGCCGCCGAGACACAGGCCCTTGTGCAGCAGCTTTTGCCCGGTTTTGCGGGCAGTGCCGTGCTGGACGCCGACGGCCTGAACGCCGCGGCCCGGCTGCTGGCAGAAGAGGCAGCCTTCCCACACCCGGCGGGGGAGCTGATCGTCACGCCCCACCCCGGCGAGATGGCCCGGCTCACCGGCCTGTCGGCGGCGCAGATCAACGCGGACCGGGAGGGCATGGCCCTGCGGTATGCGCAGGCGTGGAACGCCGTGGTGGTGCTCAAAGGCGCCCGCACGGTGGTAGCGGCCCCGGACGGCCGGGTGTGCGTGAACCCCACCGGCAACCCCGGCCTTTCCCGTGGCGGCAGCGGGGACGTGCTGGCGGGCATGACCGCCGCCCTGCTGGCCTGCCGCCTGCCCGCCTATGAGGCTGCCGCCTGTGCGGTGTACCTGCATGGTGCCGCCGCCGACCGTGCCGCCGCCGTCCACGGCGAATACGGCATGCTGCCCCATGATATCCTGCCGGAACTTGGCAGGATGTTTGCGGAACATCAGCGATAAAAAAGCCTCCCCACTGTGGTGGGGAGGCTTTTGCGCACTTAATCCTGCTCCAGCTCCAGCAGATACTCCTTTACCTCCAGCCCGTAGGCGTAGCCGGTGAGGGAGCCGTTGGCACCCACTACCCGGTGGCAGGGCTGGATGATGGCAATGGGGTTGCAGTGGCAGGCCCCGCCCACGGCGCGGGCGGCCTTTGGTTTGCCGAGGGCCGCGGCCAGCTGACCGTAGGTGCGCACCTCGCCGTAGGGAATCTTGTTCATCTCGGCCCAGACCGCTTTCTGGAAGGCGGTGCCTTTGGGGACCAAACGCTTCTCGGTCGAACTTTCTTTGGAAGGGTTCGACCGGGGAGCTTTTTTGTTTTTATCAATGGTTTCGTCGGAGATGTTGAAATAGAGGATCAGCTCGGTGTTGGTGAGCTCGATGTGATCCACAAAGGTATCAACCAGGCGGCGGCAGTAGGCCTTGGTGCGCTCCGAGGGGGAGACACGGAACTGCTGCAGCAGGAACAAAATCTGGTCACGGGTGAAGGTGAGAGGCTTTTTGGCGGTGAGGGAAGAGAGCTGATAGGAAAGCGTGCTCTCCTGCTGCTCCAGGTCGGCAAGGCGGGCAGAGAGGGCGGCGCTGGAGGTGCCGTTCTCAATGGCAGAGAGGATGTTCTGGATCTTGTTCCGGACATCGGACAGGGATTTTTCCAGCGCCTGCTTCTCCGGGTCAGGGCGTGCGGCCTCGGCCTGCTGCAGCTCCACGATGGCGTCTGCGATCTGCTCCAGCAGCTCGGGCTCCAGCAGCAGGTCCGCAACGGAATTGACCACCATAGCTTCCAGCTCGTCCTGCGGGATATTTTTGCGGGTGCAGGCGCGGCCAATGGAGCGGCCGGGGCAAGCGTAATAGTGGTACATCTGGCCGTTGCCGCTGCTGCGTCCACAGACGCCTTTCATCAAGCAGCCGCACTCTCCACAGTACAGTTTGCCGGAGAGAATATAATCGGCGCGGGAAGCGTGCGGGGTGCGGCTCTGGCGGTTGCGTTCAAACATGTTTTGTGCCCTTTTCCATAAATCGTTGTCGATGATGGCCGGGATCGCGCCCTCGATGCGGACATCAAACTTTTTACTGACGTAAACGCCGCGGTACATTTCGTTCCGAATGATGCGGTTGATGCTGCTTTTGTTGAACGGGCCGCCGTGGCTGGTGCGCAGGCCCATGGCGTTCAGGCGCTCCACGATGGAGGAAGAGGACAGCCCGGCGGCGTACTGCTCAAAGATATACCGGACTGCCTCGGCACCTGTGGGCTCGATGATGTAGTGTTTGTCGGCGTCCACGGTGAGGCCCAGCGGGCGGGAGCTGCCCAAGGCCTTGCCCTTGAGGGCAGATTCCCGCATGCCACGGCGGGCTTTTTCGGCCAGCTCGGCGCTGTAATACTCAGCCAGAGCTTCCATCAGGCCCTCAATGATGATGCCCTCGGCACCGGAGATGTTGCTCTCGGCGGCATAGAGGATCTCCACACCGTTGTCCCGGAGCTTTTTCTTATAGACGGCGCTGTCGTAGCGGTTGCGGGCCAGGCGGTCGGTTTTCCAGCAGATCACGGCGTCAAAGGTGTGCGCCGCACTGTCGGCCACCAGCTGCTGGAAGGCAGGGCGGTCATCGGTTTTGCCGCTGATATGGCGGTCTACATACTCGCGCAGGATGGTCATGCCGTGGGCGCGGGCGTAGGCCTCACAGTCCCGGCGCTGGCCCTCGATGCTCTGCTCGGTCTGGCGGCTGCCGCCAGAGTAGCGGTAGTAAGCCACCAGGCGCGGCGCTTCGGCCGCAGGAGCTTTTTTACGGGGCATGATAACACTTCCTTTCCGGGCGGTTTGCCCATATGCAGGGAGTGTGATATACTGACCCCTGCAAGCATAAAATTTTCTTTGTCCGGTTTTGTGCTGCACTCCATGTTATCCCCGGCGCTGCATCGTACCAGCGCCGGGGCATTTATTTGCCCATATCGAAAAAGCGTGCTATGCTGTAAGGGCAGGCGACGCATGGAAAGAAACCTTCTTGTTTTTTTATCCTTACCTTTTGACGACGGGGCAACCCCCTCCGGCTGGAAACGGCTGGAGGGGGTTGTGCGTTTATAAAACAAGGAGCACCCGGCGGGGAGCTCCTTGAAAAGAACAATTATTTGGAAGGTACGGTTGCACGAATTTTCTTTTTAGATGGAACGTAATTTGGATCATATTTCTTGCTTTTACGTTCCAATTTTTCAAAATTGCAGCATACCTTTTGATACAGCGGGATTTTACGACTGAGAGCTTTGCGGTATGTGGATTCTGCACGCTGGAGAATAAGATCGCGATTCTTGTTGCAATAATTTAACTGATTCAACAAGAGCATTTTATAATTCTCATTTTCGATACTCTGAATATCAAATTTGATCAAGCAAGATGGAATAACAGGAATCATATTGTTGAAGCCCATTAGGCCAAGACGACCATCGTCGAGTTTCATAACAGGACCGCCGCCTTTGATGTTAACGTGATTGGGCTTAGGGGATTCAAGGGGAACATAATAATCAATGCCGTTGATGGAGAGTACAATTCCAACATACGGACGCCGCTGCCCCTTATTGTATTGCACACGGGTGTCAATACTATGTAAATAGCTGATATAGTGTTCATTAATGTGGTAAAATTGAAACTTCCCCATAATTCAGCTCCTTAATCCAAGAAGGTGCGGAACAGTAACCTGTCCCGCACCCTTTTTCATTCCTCACTATACGGCAGAGGTTCTCCGCTTTTTTCATTCTCTACTCACGGTAAGAGCTCACCGCTTTTTTAATTCCCCATTTTTTCATGGCAGGGAGGGGCTACCCTCTTTCAGCGGACAAGCAAAGACCAGCAGTCTTTTCATTGTCTTGGCAGGAATACGTTCCTGCAAGTCTATTATACGCTCAGTGAGCGGGTTTGTACACGAAAAAAATGTGAAAAGTTGCAAACGCAACAGAAAAACTAAAAATTAGGGCTTGACAAGCAATGAAAATTCAAAAATCCTTCACAAACAAGACATAAATAAGCAGACTTAATAGGAACCTGCTGGAGGGGTTTGTGCGTTTATAAAACAAGGAGCACCCGGCGGGGAGCTCCTTGAAAAATGTGCAATTACATTGTTGCCCAGAGGATATCATCAATCCGTTCAACTGTGCAGCGACCGGAGCCGCGAATTGTACGGTCAGTATGCATCATATCTAAGAGCAACTGGAAGGCTTCCTCTTTACTAAGTCCAACAAAATCGGCAATACATTGCGTACGGCTATTTTGATTTTTTGCAATATAGGAACGAATTTTATTCTTAAGTTCTACTTGAGCGTCAATGACATGTTGGTGCTGGATATATTTAGAAAGCTCATCGTAAAGCTTTTTAGTTGCCAAGTTTGCCTGATTGGCATTTTCAGCATAGATTTGAGTTTGACGTTCACTTTCTTTTGCTTCCTTCTTTTCTTTTTGAGCGAGAAGAAAAGAAATAAAACTACCAACTGCGCAAAGAATCGAAACAATAAGAGAAAGGGTATCAACCATAATAAAAACCTCCTGGGTTTAGTTAGTATCACTCTAAAACGAAAAATCAATGCAGAAAATCAAGGATATCTTTTGCAGAAGCGTCATGGCGATAATGAAAGTAAGTGTCATGACACCAGTTTTCGTGATCGGTTTCGGATAAATAATCATGCTGAAAACCATATTCACAAAGTTCAATAGTAAATTTGAGTAAATCCGGAGATAAAACAGGACTATACTTGAGATCATCATTTGAGTAAAACCATGCGGCAGACCATGCACAAGCAGCTGGGTCGGAAGCGTCCACAGGGACAAAATTAAAAGGCCATTGCCGAGGATTAGAACGAAAACGATGCATTGCCCGACCACGAATAGAATCCCAGATTACGGAACCTGCTGGATCAGAGGAGTGTGGCATGGGATAGGAAAAATGGCGACCAACAGAAAATTTGCTTTCCATAGAGGAAAAAGCATCATCAATCTGATTTAAAAAAAGAGATTTGGAATATTTTTCAAGTAAAAAGAAAAAATCTAAGATAAAAAATAAGACAAAAGCATAATAAGAGTTGCGAGATAAAGCCCAAAGAGAAATAGCCAGTTGAGCAAAAACAATAACAAAGAAAAAGAAAAGACTTGAATAACGCTCCTTGGCGAGTTTTTTGGCGTGGAACTTACGCTGATCGTACTTGTCCATGAGGAACTCCTCTTTTTATAGACACTATCAAACCGTTCCGGCTGATGCTGGAACGGATTTTTTCATTTACGCTTCTTTTGCGCCCAGGTCAGGCGCAGAACATTTTTTATAACGGCCGGTGAGCACAAGATCCTCTACATACTCCACAGCCTTGGTCTGTCCCTCCTCGTTGAGCTGGTCAAACGAGGACAGCAGAGCAGACTGCCGAGGGGTGAGCTGAACAGCCCCGGAAAGTTCCGAAGAAAAACTATCTTGGTACAAGAAATTTGGCTCGACCTGAAGAACGTCAAAAATCTTCAGAAGGACGTCCCACTTAGGACTGCTAACGCCATTTTCGTAGTTTCCTACAGCGCTTTTGGTGACACCGAGTTTTTCAGCCAAATCCTGCTGAGTAAACCCGGACTGCTCGCGTGCCTGTCGGAGACGGCTGGCAAAGGACATTGGAAACACCTCCTGAAAATTATCGTTCCAAGGTCAGTATAAACAAGCTGTCTCGAAAAGTCAAGATAAAAGAACAAGAAAGTTGTACAAAACTCTTGACGGAACAAGAACCTTGTGGCATTGTAAAAATGTCCAAGAAACTTGTACTTGAAAGGAGCGTATGGAATGAGTGCAACGGACATGATTTACAAAATTATTGACGAGAAGTGTTTGAAGCAATCGGCAGTAGCACGAGCGGCCGGATATGAGCCCAAGAAGTTCAATGATCTGCTGAGAGGCAGAAAAAGGATGACGTCAGATGATGTTGTCCCGATTTGCAAGGCTCTGGGGATCACGCCGAATGAGCTTTTCGGTATTGAACACACCCCGTCCCAGCCGGGGAAAAGCGCATGAAAGGAGGGGAGAAGGTGGAGGAAGAAACAAAAAAGCCCTGCACGCCTGTGGAAGAGGCGGGCAGAGACTACAACGAACTGGGGCTGTACTTACACAGCAAAGAAAATAACCGAACACTGGAAGCGGCACAGACCCTTTGGGAATTCCTGCCGGGGTGGATGGCGGCCAGAAAGATGGCTGTGTATGACCCTGATTATAACAGGTCGCTTTCCGGGGTGATTGCCGAGAATGCAGAAATCATTCTGAAAGCAGCTCAAGACATGGCCGGATGGGGTCAGGCAGAGTGCGAACCGGCCAGGAAGGAAGAAACTCCACAGGGATAAGCCCCTGCCGGAACATCTGATAGATTGCGCCAGTGCATTGCTGACATTGCTCAAAGTTTGTGTCGTTGCAGCGGTCACAGACGTTAGGAACCGAGAAAACCGGAGACTTTCCGGGGACAACGCTGCAGCAGATTTCGGATTCCATTGCAGGCAGAATTCCCAGAGCGTCAAAGGGACATTGAATTTCAAACATGATTTTGTAAAGCACGGGTGGCTTTCATCTCCTTTCAGTGCAAGTATAGCACAAATCGGAGAATAAGGGCCAGCCGGGGAAGAATGCATGAAACCAAGGAGGACAAAGAGATGGGCAAGAAGAACGAGGCGGCCCGGATGCTGGCAAACCTGAACGGGCCGTGGAGCAATGCAGCCTGCATGGGCTATTGTCTGATCGCTATGCGCCGGGCAAACCTGCGCCCCGGCGCACAGCGCCGGGTGCTGATGGTGCTGGGGCAGTGTTTTGACGATGTCAGCGTGGAAGACACCGAAAAAGCAGGCTATGCCAATACGGAGGGATAAGGACATGGAACGTTTTGCGATCGTGATGCCGGTGGACACCAGCGCTTACCTTTTGCCCTGTGACGACGGGGACACCTGCAAGCTGGAGACGCTGCAGAAGCTGGTGGGCGGGCCCATTGAGATGGCCGACACCTGCCTGGCTGCCAGCTGGGCACGGGAGGATGTGGACAGCATCCAGATGGCCGTGAACGAAGAGGGCCTGCTGCAGGAGCTGCCTTACAATGAGCACGCCACGGATCTGTACGCGTTCAACTACATGAGCAGCATTGTAGGTCCGGCAGTGCTGATGGCAGCGCGGGGCGACGAGCTGATCGGCTTTGCAAAGTCGGTGGCCGAGAGCATCTGCGCCGAGTGGGAGATTCCGCTGGAAGCGACCGGTACGGGCGAGTGCTTCCAGACCTTTAACCCGGACTGACAGGAGGCGCGAATGGACGGCAAAAGTGGGCCGCTGAAGATGTGGCAGATCTGGGCGCTGTATGACATTGCCGCGGATTTTTACGCAGACCCGGAGAACCAGGCTGCGTTTGAAGCATGGTAGAAGCAGCGGGAGAAGTGCAAGAAAACAAAAAGGCCCTGCCGGCGTGACAGCACCGGCAAGGCCAAGGGGTGATGAAAGCAGCATGCACTCATCACCAGAAGTTTAACACAAACGGGAGGTTTTGACAATGCGGAAATGGATCTATTACTGCGGCAGCTGGGCCAGCCTGATCGGCTGCCTGCTGGTGGCAAGCGGCCTGGAAAGCTACACCGGCTGGGCCATGGCCGGGTGCTTTGTGGGGGCGCTGGTGCTGCTGGCGCTGGCTGTGGTGCTGGCGGGCCTGGGCAACTGCGCCGAGCAGGAAGAGGACGAAAAGCCCCGCAAGGAGCGGCAGCCGCAGAAGAAGCAGGCGGCCAGCCGCAGAAAGGCGGGCTGAAGGATGGGCAGATACCGCGTGAATGTGGAGTGCAGCCAGAAGCTGCCACAGACCAAAAGCGAATACTTTACACACTGCAGCTACGAGGTGCAGGCCATCAGCAAGGGCGTGGCAAAGGCCATGGTCGAGGACAAAGCCCGGGCAGAGCACGGGGGCTGTACCTGCAAGGCCTACAGCGTGGAGGTGCTGAAGTGAGCCGGCCGGAGAACATGACGCCGGACGAGGCAGAGATCTGGCAGCGGATGGAGCTGCACGGCGAGGAGCTGGTGCGGGACATGGGCGCTGCCCTGATGCAGGCCGAGCGGCTGCCGGAGTGGATGCAGGAAGCAGCCGTGAACATGCTGTGCGACAAACTGGCGGACGCCAGGGCGCTGGCGGCCAGCTGGATGAACGACCACGGGGAACCGTGAAGGAGGACAAGGATGAAAAGCAAGATTGAAATCAACATTTCGGTGATCGACGACGGCCCGGTGGTGATGCGCTGCCAGGGCCAGAACACAAGCAAGGGCAAAGCGCTGGACGCCCTGGAAGATGCCTACCTGAGCACCGTGGCGCAACTGATGAGAAAGGACCTCTCCAAGGCCGAGCAGGAGGAAGCCGCCAAGGAATTTGGCGAGATGATGCAGGACCGGCTGCTGGCCATGGTGCGAGGAAAAGGCAAACGGTATATGGTCAGCAGCGAAAAAGAGATGAGCTTTATGACGGAGCTGATGCGGCGGCAGGGGGAGGTGCAGCCTTGACCTACGAAGAGTACCGGCGGGAGCTGAACGAGGCGCTGGAAAAGGCGGACTGGATGAACCCGCGGGACAAAAACGGCCCGGCGTACCGGGTACTGGCCCGTGCGGCACGGGACAAGGCACTGCCGCTGGCCCAGTGGCAGAAGCTGCACGACGAATACTACGAAAGGACAAAGAGATGAAGAAGAAACTGAGCCTGACCGAGAAGATCAGCCTGGCGGAGAACAATGCGGTGGATTTTATGCACGCCTGCGTGACCATTGCCCTGCACGACGAGTACGAGGTGGGTGTGCAGCGGCTGCGGAAGGTGAACCTGCGGCGGGACGAGATCAACGAGGAGATGCTGGAAGTGATGGCCCAGCCCCGGAAGAGCGGCCGGGAACAGGCTGCAGCCGGGCAGGCCTGGCTGGTGAGCCTTTTGCCGGAGGGGGCGGAAACGGAGTTCCGGGTGCCGCTGGGCAAGGGCGCGGCCCGCAAGCAGAAGGAGCTGCAGATCCGCATGGCGGTGGACAACGCTGCCACGCTGGAGTGGCGGGTATACGCGGCGGCCTGCGCCGAGGTGCTGGGCTTTGGAGCCAAGCGCCTGAACGACTTACATAAAGCGGTGCTGGAAAACTTCCGGCAGCTTTCCGCCTGGGCCATAGAGGACGGCGTGGACGTGGCGCTGGAGCGTTTTTGCCGCTGCGCCCGGGACGCCTACAAGACCGACGTGCAGGTGGAGGACATCCCGGACGCACAGGCGCTGCATCAGCAGCAGCGCCAGACCCGGCAGGCACTGGACGGGCTGGCAGAGCGGGCCTGGATGGTGGAGGCCAGCCGCAAGCGGGTGGGCTGCCTGCCGCTGGCCCCGGCGGAAGTGGAAAAGCGCATCCAGACCGTGCTGCAGGCCCCGGCCATGCCGGAGAGCTGGGAGAGGAGGCGGGCGAGATGACCGAGATCTGGGCAGGAATCTGCAGACTTATCAGGATTCAGGCGTATGATGTGCAGATCTGGCTGCTGGAGCGCAAGAAGTGGTTGCTCGACTGCGGAATCGGGGCATTGGATGCACAGATCTGGTGCTGCAAAAAAAGTAATTGAGATCACGGAGGCATGGGAATGACACTGAAGGAGGCAATGGCCTACCGGGGCGAGAACGCCGACACCCTGGCGGAGAAGATCGGCATCCGGGCCGGGGAGATCACCAAGTGGATACGGCCTGCCGGGCTGCTGCGGGTGCCGTCGGCACGGCTGCAGCAGCTGGCCGTGGCGCTGGACGGCGGGGTGCTGGTGACGGCGGACGGTGCGGAAGTGGAGCTGTACGGGAGCGGAGGCAACGCATGAGCAAGGACAAAGGCAGGATGAGCCGCAAGCGGATCAGCAAAAAGATAGCCGGAAGGTTTGGCGGGCAAGTACCGGAAGTACGAGACATTGTACGCAAGAATCTGGTGGACCCGCTCAAGCGGCGGCAGGAAAAGATTGTGACCGCAAAGCACCGGGCCGGGAAGCAGGAGGGCAAAGCCGTATGATGGTGTACAAATACACCCTGCACGACCCGGACAGCGGGAAGGTGCTGTACGAGGGCACGGCGGCAGACCTGGCAGCGCAGGGCGTCGTGGTCTCTGAAAAGGTCCTGCCGACGCTGTGGCGGGACCAGCAGCGCCAGCACAAGCGCCGCGGCAAGCACCGGTGGGACATCACCCGGGAAAAGGTAGAAGTGGCTTGCAGCCGGAAAGCCTACAAGGTGCGGCTGAAGCCGAAAAAGACGGCGGCCGTGCAGGCAAAGCCGCCGAAACGGCCTGCAAAGCCGAAAGCTGCTGCGCTGCCGGTGCCGAAACCGGTGGCACCCAGAGCGCCCCGGGTGCGGCTGAAGAAGTACCTGGCAGACCCTGATCCGCTGCAGCTGGACGTGCGGGAGCTGGAAGGCTACAACGCCAAGGCCCGGGAGCGTGGAAAGAAAGAGCTGAGCTATGGATACTGGGCAGCAGAGGGAAAACCGGCTGCTCCGGCATGGTAAAGCCGGTATGCACGCCGGACTGCCCGGACCGGCACCCAGCCTGCAGCGACCGGTGCGAAAAATACCGGGCCTGGAAAGCCGAGGTACAGAAAGAAAAGACCTACACGAAGAGCCAGAACGATGCGGGAAAGATCAACCGGAACGACTTTGACGCGGAGTTCTGGATGGGCGGAACCCACAAATAAAGAGCCCCCGGCGGCGTGGACAGCGCGCGACCGGGGGCTTTGGCGACGGCGGGAGCGTCAGGCCGAACGGGTGCTGCCAGAGGGAAAGCTCTGGCGGCAGGCGTTTGAACTGAACAGGCCATTCCTTTTTATAATAGGCGTCCGAGGCGGGCGCTTTGGGGGCTTGTATACCCGTTAATCTTGTGACTGTGTGGGCCACAGAAAAGAAACCAACACGAAAAGTTTACCGGACAGGGAGGGCACCGGGATGCGAAAAAGCTACATCCGGGAAAAAAGGACCCTTTGCGGGGACACATACCAGGCCGTGGGCATTTACCCCGTGACGGATCAGGAGCACCGCCAGCGGGGCAAGAAGCGCAAGGAAAGTGACCGGGGGCAGAAGAGCCGGAACAAAGCCGCCAGCCTGCGCCGCCGACAGCGCAAGGTGCTGGCCAATTTTGACCAGAACGGCTTTTACCTGACCGCTACATACGAGGACGCCTACCTGCCCGAGGACGAGGAAGGCTGCTGGCGGGACGTGAGAAACTACGCCCGGCGGGTGCAGCGGGCGGTGCGCAAGCGCTTTGGCGTGCGGGGAACGTGGCTGAAGTTGATGCTGTGGGCCGTGCGCAACGGCAAGGCCGGGCGGCTGCACATGCATGGCTTTGCCCAGTGCCCGGGGCTGAGTGAGGCAGAGCGGCGGGAGCTGCGGTATATGCTGGAGGATCTATGGCGGCGGCGTGTCCCCGGCACACGGGAGTTTGAGCCCATGGGCACCATGAACGCAGACCGGATCATCATGAAGAAGATCCTGGGCATTGACGGGCAGGGTACGAGCGGCACGGTGGGGTACATCTACGGCCACAGCTTCCGGCGGTGCCTGGAAACCAGCAACCTGACCCTGCCGGAGGAGCAGCCGGCGGCTGACACCAAGTGGAGCCGCCGCCAGCTGCGGGAGGCCTGCAGCGAACACGCGGAGGACCCGGCGTGGTGGGAAAAGCAGTTCCCGGGATGGGAGTGCGTCAAAATACAAATCTTTGACCCTGGCGGGCTGCACGAGAATGCCGAGCCCCGGCCGGAGGGCTGGGAAGCCACCGAGCCGCAGGCTTATGTGATCCTGCGGCGGGAGTTTGCGAAAGTTCGCACATGACAGACAAGATAATTTTATTTTGCGCGTAAAATAGGCGGTTTGTGCGGGGAATGTGTGAGATATCAGCTAAAAACGGCAAAAAAAGCAGGAAAGGCGGCGGGCAGTGACCAAAAAGCAGCGGAAAGAGGTGCGCAGGGCGCTGCGGCAGTACGACGGGCGCAGCAAGTGGGCGGCGGTGCTGGACCGGGTGCGGGACTACTACACCCGGACGGACCCGGCATGCTGGGAGCTTTTGCGGATGCGCTACCTGGAGGGCATGCGGGAAGAAGACGTGATCCGGGCGCTGTACATCGGGCGGACGACCTACTACAGCAAGGAGCTGGAAGCGCTGAGCACGGTGGGAATCTATGCGGCAGCGGCGGGGCTGCTGGATGCGGAATGACAGCTGCGGGGACGCAGAGGGATGGCTGAGCGCTGCGGCGCGCGGCCTTTTTGTGCTGCAACGGCGACGACCGCAGCCTGCGGCTGAAGTAGGGAGGAGCTGTTGCAGCAGCGGCCAGCAGGATGCAAGGCCCGCCCAAGGGCCGCAGCAGACGCTGGGAGCCGCAACTTGCAGCGGAAGCGACCGCTGCCAGTGGCGGAAGCAGGGAGCTGAGGCTGGGGCAGTGTTCTGGTTTTTCAAAGCGCCGCAAGGCCGCTGCGGAAAAAACAGCAAACACAACCCGTGCTCCACTCCCACAAAAAGTCCGGAGGTTTTTTGTGCGGCGGTTTGCGATAGACTGGAACCATGAGCACAGAGGGAGGGCCTGGGATGGCACAGCGGAAATACTGCAAAAATACCGTGTCGGGCCGACAGGGGCGCGGGAAAAAGTACCCGGCCAAGGTACGGGCCGAGGTGGTGATGGCCATGATCGGTTCCAACTCCATCTGCGCAGTGGCCCGGAAGTACGGCGTGCCGGAGAGCACCATCCGCAGCTGGATGGCCGAGGAGGCCGGAAAGCCGGACGGGGTGTTTGCCGAGGCCAGAGCCCAGGCAGCGCGGGAGATCGCAGCCCGGGCGGCGCTGGGAGCCCGGGCCCAGGTGGGTTACCTGCAGCAGCGGGTGGCCGAGAACCAGCGGGCCAGCGAGATCTGCACAAAGCTGCGGGCAAAGCTGGACGAGGATGCCCGGGCCAGGAAGTACACGGTGGGGGCCTTGCTCAAGAGCCAGGAGGAGGAGCTGGCGGACGCCACAGAGACCGGGATGGTGGTATACAGCCAGCCCGGCAGCTATGACCGGGAACTGGACTATGAGCAGCGGAAGGAGCTGGAGGCCCAGCTGGAGCGGTACGACGCCCAGGTGATGAGTGACCGGGATGCTGCCAACGTGGCGGCGGTGCTGCTGACAGCGGCGGCCAATGCGGCGGCGCTGGTGCCCCGGGACGAGGGCAGCACCCAGAGCGCTGCCCCGGCGGTGCTGATGGAAGCAAAGGACGACGCAGAGCAGCAGGAGGTGGTGCTGGATGGCACGGCAGGAGATTAACGGCCGGCCCATCATCTGGCGGCCGCAGCCGAGGCAGGCGGCCTTTATGCGGCGCAGCGAGGACGAGGCCCTGTACGGCGGGGCGGCCGGCGGCGGCAAGAGCGACGCGCTGGTGATCGAGGCGCTGCGGCAGGTGGATGTGCCGAACTACCGGGCATTGATCCTGCGCAAGACCTTTCCCCAGCTGCGGGAGCTGATCGACAAGACCATGCAGTACTACAAGCCTGTGTTCCCGAAAGCCCGGTACAACGCCAGCAACCACTGCTGGACCTTCCCCAGCGGGGCGAAGATCTATTTTGGCAGCATGTTCCGGGCCCAGGACAAGTACAACTACCAGGGCCAGCAGTTTGATTTTATCGGGGTGGACGAGCTGACCCACTTCACCTGGGAAGAGTACAGCTACCTGATGAGCCGCAACCGCCCCAGCGGGCCGGGCACACAGGTGTACATCCGGGCCACGGCCAACCCCGGCGGCATCGGCCACGGGTGGGTGAAGGCCCGGTTCATCACGCCGGCACCCCCGGGCACCCGGATGGTGCAGCTGGTGGACGTGAAGAAGCCGGACGGCACCGTGGAAAAGCTGCGGCGCACGCGGGTGTTTATCCCCTCCACCATCTTTGACAACCCGGCACTGCTGAAAAATGACCCGGGGTATCTGAACAACCTGGCGTCCTTACCGGAGGCGGAGAAGCAGGCGCTGCTCTATGGCAGCTGGGACAGCTTCAGCGGCCAGGTGTTCACCGAGTGGCGCAACGACCCGGCCCACTACGAGGACCAGCGGTGGACCCATGTCATCAAACCGTTTCGCATTCCGGCGCACTGGAAGATCTGGCGCGGGTACGACTTTGGCTACTCGCGGCCCTTCTCGGTGGGGTGGTATGCAGCGGACGAGGATGGCAGGCTGTACCGGATCAAGGAGCTGTACGGCTGCACCGGCACGCCGAACGAAGGCCTGAAGATCGACCCGGTGGAGCAGGCCCGGCGCATAAGGGAAGCGGAAGAGAACGACCCGATGCTGAAAGGCCGGGTGATCCAGGGCGTGGCGGACCCGGCCATCTTCAACGAGAGCCAGGGCGAGAGCATTGCCCAGATGCAGGAAAAGCACCCGTACTACCTGGTATGGCACCCGGGAGACCACACCCGCCTTGCCGGAAAGATGCAGATGCACTACCGGCTGGCCTTTAACGCCGAGGGGCGGCCCATGCTGCAGGTGTTTGACACCTGTAAACACTTCATCCGGACCATCCCGAACCTTGTGTACGACGAGAGCAACGTGGAGGATATCGACTCCGACCAGGAGGATCACATCTACGACGAGTGCCGCTATGTGCTGATGGAAAACCCCCTCAGCCCGCGGCAGATCCAGAAAGAGACGGCGCTGCGGGACGACCCGCTGGACCTGGACAAGAGAAAGAGCAGAACACATGTGATGCGGGTGTAACTCCCACACCACTGGGAATGGGCAAAAAAGGAGTGACAGAGTGGACGGAAAAGAACTTTTGCAGGAGCTGCTGCGGCGATACCCGGACCAGAGGGTGAGCGAAGACCCGGCGGGGGCCGGGATGCTGAGCAGCCTGGGAGCGCAGCAGCCGGAGCCGATGACCGGAGCGGGCCTGCAGACGGCAGGCGGCTCCCTCACGGAAGAGGCGGCAGGCGCGCAGGTGATCGGGCCGGAGGAGATCGCAAAGGCGGGGGAGACCCTGCAGAAATACAAGGCGGGCAAGGCGTCGCTGGACAAGCGGATCGTGGAGAACGAGCTGTGGTTCCGCATGGGGCACTGGAAGAACTGCGAAAACAAGATGATGGAGGGCAAGCCCAAGCCCTCCAGCGGATGGCTGTTCAACAGCATTGCCAACAAGCACGCCGACGCCATGGACAACTACCCGGAGCCCAACGTTTTGCCCCGGGCGGCGGACGACGAAGAAACGGCCAAGGCACTCTCGAAGATCATCCCGGTGGTTTTGGAGCAGTGCGACTATGAGCAGGTGTACAGCGACACTTGGTGGCGCAAGCTCAAGACCGGCACCGGCGTGAAGGGTGTGTTCTGGGACCCGACGCTGCGAGGGGGCCTTGGCGACATCAGCGTGAAGAGCGTGAATCTGCTGATGCTGTACTGGGCCCCTGGCGTGAGCGACATTCAGGAGAGCCCGAACCTGTTCAGCCTGAGCCTGGAGGACAACGAGCAGCTGGTGGCGAAATACCCCCAGCTGGAAGGCCACACCGGAAAGAGCCTGGACGTGGCCGAGTACATCCACGACGATCAGCTCGACACCACCGGCAAGAGTGTGGTGGTGGACTGGTACTACAAAAAGGCCCGGCCGCAGGGCGCGCCGGTGCTGCACTACTGCAAGTACTGCAACGGCGTGGTGCTGTACGCCAGCGAGAACGACCCGGCCCTGGCCGAGCGGGGCTTTTACGACCACGGGAAATACCCCTTTGTGCTTGACCCGTTGTTCATGGAAGAGGACAGCCCGGCGGGCTTTGGGTACATCGACGTGATGAAGGACACCCAGACCGCCATTGACGAGATGAACCACGCCATGGACGAGAACGTGAAACTGGCAAGCAAACTGCGCTTTGTGGTGAGCGACTCGGCCGGGGTGAGCGAGGAAGAACTGGCGGACTTCAGCCGGGACATCGTGCATGTGGTGGGGCGGCTGAACAGCGACACCTTTATGCCGCTGCAGACCAGCGTGCTGAGCGGCAACTGCATCACCTACCGGGACGACCGGGTGAACGAGCTGAAGGAGGTCAGCGGCAACCGGGACGTGAGCCAGGGCGGCACTACCAGCGGCCTGACCGCGGCCAGCGCCATTGCGGCCCTGCAGGAAGCGGGCAGCAAGCTGAGCCGGGACATGCTGAAAAGCGCGTACCGCTCCTTTGCGAAGGAGTGTTACCTGATCATTGAGCTGATGCGCCAGTTCTACGACGAGCAGCGGGTGTTCCGCGTTACCGGAGAGACGGGGCAGACCGAGTACACCCCCTTCAGCGCGGCGCAGCTGCGGGCCGTGCCGGGCGGCGAGATCGGCGGGGTGCAGCTGGGCGACCATGAGCCAGTGTTTGACATCACGGTGAGTGCGGCCAAGAAGAGCACCTTCAGCCGCCTTTCTCAGAACGAGACGGCGAAAGAGTGCTACCAGATGGGCTTCTTTGCGCCGGCCAACGCCGACGCGGCCCTGGCGGCGCTGGACATGATGGACTTTGAAGGCATTGAGAAGGTGCGCCAGCGGGTGAGCGAGAACGGCACGCTGTACCAGCAGCTCCAGCAGATGGCGCAGCAGATGCAGAAAATGGCGGCCATCATCGACCAGCAGAACGGCACCAACGTGAGCGAGGCGGCAGGAGCGGCTGCGCAGGCGGCGGGCAGCACGGGTGGCGGCAGCGGCAGCAGCAATGTGACCCGCAGCACCACCAACAGCCTGGGCGCTGCGGTGGGCGAAGGGAACAACAGTCTCTCGACACAGGCGGCCAAGCGGGCCATGAATGCGAACAACCCGAACAAGGAGTAAAGGAGAAAACGGCATGATCAGAGCGACAGTTGCAAGAACGGTGTGGGCCAGCGGCGTGACCGGCTACGAGGTAAAGGCCGAGGGCCACGCCGGCGCAGGCGAGTACGGGCAGGACATTGTGTGTGCGGCGGTAAGTGTGCTGCTGCAGACGCTGGCCAACGAGGTGGTGGAAGCTGCCCGGGCGGGCTTACTGGCTGTGGGCGTTGTGGCCCACGGCGACGGCTGGATGAAGGTGGAGGCCACCCCCACCGCCCAGACGCAGGACATGGTGGAAGCCTGGGTGGAGCTGGTGCAGGACGGCATTGACGCCCTGGCCGAGAGCTACCCGGAGAACGTGGAACTGGAGGTGCACTATGTGTATGCCGATACCAAGGAACTGGAACCTGACAAGCTGGCGGACATGGTGAGCGGCAAGATGAACCTGCAGTATTTCGCAGAAGGCGGAGACGGCAGCGCAGGGGCTGCAGAGGGCGGTGCGGCGGAAGCGGCCGCCCCGGCGGTGCAGGAGCCTGCCCTGCGGCCGGCACAGGAGCGGCTGGCACGGCGCAGCGGGGCGCTGAAGGGGAAGGCGGCAGGCGGGGAGAAACTCCCCCAGCCGCCTGCGGGCGGCAGCCCCCTCAAGGAGGGGGCCTCTGGCAGTGAGAGTGACACGGCGGAAGCGGAGAAGCACCAGGAACCTGCCAAGGAGCCCAAGGCCGAAAAGACCCCGGAGGAGCGCCGGAGAGCCTTTGGCGAGATGGTGCAGGGCGAATACAGCGACGTGTTCCAGGAGATGATGCAGCGGGCCATTGATAAGGCCACGGAGAACATCCGGCAGAATCCGCAGGTGGCGCGGCTGACCCAGGCACTGGCCAATGCCTACGGCGTGGACACCGAGGACATGGACGGCCTGATCGAGGCGGTGGAGAACGGCCGCGTGAAGGACGAGAAATATTACGAGGACCTGGCCCAGCAGCGGGGTGTGAGCGTGAAAACGGCCCGGGAGCTGGACAAGATGGAGAGCGACCTGAAGCGCAGCAACACCCGCAACGCGCAGCTGCAGGCCATGCAGCAGGAAGCGACCCGCCAGCAGCGGGTGAGCCAGATCCAGGCACAGTGGGAGGCCCAGGCCGCCCAGCTGAAGACCCAGTACCCGGATTTTGAGCTGCAGGAGGTGCTGGCCAACGAGCAGGTGGCCGACCTGATGCGCCGGGGCGTGAGCCTGCCGGACGCTTACCGGGCCGCCTACTTTGACCACATCATGCAGCAGGCCACGGCCCAGACCGCCCAGAAGGTGGAGCAGGGCGTGGCGGCGCGCATCCAGCAGAGGGCCAGCAGACCCGGCGAGAACGGCACCCGGCCCGGCGGCGCGGTGACCACCCATGTGGACGTGGCCAGCATGAGCCGCCGCCAGCTGGAGGACCTGGAACGCAGGGCACGCCGGGGCGAGAAGATCACACTGTAAGACTTCCCACACGAGGGTGTGAGAACATAAACCTTTGAAGGAGGACCAAACCATGAAATGGAAGAAGATGAACCTGCAGCTGTTTGCGGATGCGCACGAGCAGCTGCAGAACACCACCGGCAGCTCCGGCATGAGCGCCGAGATGAAGACCTTTTACGAGCGCCGCCTCATCGACCAAGCACTGCCGGCGCTGGTGCATGACCAGTTCGGCGACAGCTACCCGATCCCGGCCAACAACGGCAAGACCATCGAGTTCCGCAAGTATGACGCGCTGCCCAAGGCCACCACGCCCCTGACCGAGGGCGTGACCCCGGAAGGCCAGGCCCTGACCGTGACCACGGTGACCGCTGAGGTGCACCAGTACGGCGGCTGGGTGCCCCTGACCGATATGGTGCAGATGACCACCATTGACAACAACGTGGTGCAGGCCACCAGCGTACTGGCCAGCCAGTCCGGCCGCACCATGGACACTATTGTCCGGGACATCCTGTGCGGCGGCACCAACGTGATCTACGCCCCCAAGATCGGCACAGGCGGTGCAGAGACCCCGGTGACCAGCCGTGCAGGCCTGGACGCCACCGCTCAGCTGACGGTGGACCTGATCGACCAGGCGGTGGCCCAGCTGAAGGTGCAGAACGCAGACCCCATCGGCTCTGCTGGCGGCAGCTATGTGGCCATCATCCACCCCTATGCGGCCTACGACATCAAGAAGGACCCCAACTGGGTGGAGGCCCACAAGTACGCCAGCCCTGAGGAGATCTTTGAGGGCGAGATCGGCAAGATCAACAACGTGCGGTTTGTGGAGACCAGCGAGGCCAAGATCTGGACCGGCACCGGCTGCCCCTCGGGCCTTGCGGTGTTTGGAACCCTGGTGCTGGGTGCCCACGCCTACGCCACCACCGAGCTGGAAGGCGGCGGCCTGCAGCACATTGTGAAGCAGCTGGGCTACGGCGACGACCCGCTGAACCAGCGCGCCTCTGTGGGCTGGAAGGCCGTGAAGACCGCCGAGCGTCTGAGCGAGCAGTATATGGTGCGCATTGAGAGCTGCAGCGCCCGCTACAGCGCCAAGGCGAAGGCAAACTGAGGAACGGAGGATGAACACAAAATGGCAGTGAAGAAAGAAACCGCCCAGCAGGCTGCAGAAGCAGCCACCCAGGACACCAAGGACGTGCAGGCGGAGAAGCCCGCCACCGAGGTGATCCACCTGTTCAAGGACAACGGCCGCTACTCCAGCGCCCGCTTTGTGAGTGTGAACGGCGAGGCGTACCTGATCCAGCGTGGTGTGGACGTGGAGGTGCCTGCGGCAGTGGCCGAAGTGCTGCGCCACAGTGAAGAGATGGACAATGCGGCCAACGCGAAGATCGAGGCGGCCCAGGCGGCGGCGCAGAACGTGCCGGCACTGCAGAAGCTGTAACCCTCTCACCGGTCCCGTCCGCCAATGGCGGCGCGGATGCCGGAGCTCCCCCGAAAGGGGAGCCACGAATCAAAGAAGAATACACCCGGTACGGCAGGCACTTGCTGTGCCGGGTGTTTTTGCTAAGGAGGAAAGCCGATGACGGCAGGAAAGGCTTTGGAACTGGCCGACCAGATGCGGCCGAACAACGACTTTAGGGACGAGATGAAGCAGATGTGGCTGCGCCAGTGCGACGCGCGGCTGCGGCAGACGGTGGTGAACCGCTCGGCCTGCGGTGACTTTGACGCGGTGGGGGCGGACATGGCCGGGGACGGGCTGGAGTATGACACCCAGCTGCTGGCACCGGATGCCTTCAGCGCACTGTACCAGCACTGGCTGTGCGCCCAGATGGACCTGGCCCTGGGCGAGACGGCCCGGGCAGTGAACGAGCTGCAGATGTACAGTGACTACTGCCAGGAGTTTGCAGCCTGGATGCGGCAGAAATACCCCCCGGCGGGCGGGGTGCAGTGGAGGTATTGAGAGATGATCGACGGGACGAACCTGAACCAGCTGACCGGCAGCCGCCAGCTGCTGCGGGCCTTTGGGGGCATCAACGAGACGTACAGCTGCAGCGAGGCGGAGCTCTCGGCGGCGCTGAATTTCTCCGGCCGGGGATTTCCGGCGCTGCAGACCCGGGCCCTGCGCAAGAAGGTGCGGGATGTGGAAAAAGTAAACGGCATGTACCACCTGAACGGGCTGCTGATCTGCCGGGGCACGGGGCTGGAATATGCCCCGGACGGGCAGACCGGCCGCACGGCGGCGGTGACGCTGGAGAATGTGCTGACGGACGACCGCAAGGCGTTGGCCGGCATGGGCAGCAAGGTGCTGATCTGGCCGGACAGGCTGGCCTTTGACACCGAGACCGGCCAGCTGGAGCCGCTGGGGGCGAAGTGGGAGCTGGGCGACCGGAAGATGACCGTGTGCCCCTGCGACACGGAGGGCAAGATGTACGAGGTGGCCGGTGCAGGCGACACGGAGCCGGAGAGCCCGGAGGACGGGCAGCTGTTTTTGAAGGGCGAAGCCGGGAACCTGTACGACTATGAGAGCGTGCTGGAAAAGTGGAGCGCCAAGAGCGGCAAGTGGGTGCAGGTGCTGGTGAACACGGTGCGCATGACCTGCCCGGGGATCGGGAGCCTGCTGAAGGAGGGCGACACGGTGACCCTGACCGGCATGCCGCAGGCGGTGTGTGACGCGCTGGCGGCAGACCTGAACGGAGAGATCGTGGTGCAGGCGCTGGAAGGAGACGACCTTGTGGCCAGCCTGACCCCAGCCCAGGACAGCAGCCGGTACTATGGCAGCTGGACGGTGACAGCCACGGGCGCCAGCTGGCGCAGCCTGGACGGGGCACGCACCGAGAACGAGGGCCTGGCCGTGAGCATCACGCTGGAGCGGCGGGTGCCGGACCTGGACTTTGTGACGGAGCAGGGCAACCGGGTGTGGGGCTGCAGCAAGAAGGAAAACACCATTTACGCCTGCCGCCTGGGCGACCCCACCAACTGGTACAGTTACCGGGGCATTGCAGCGGACAGCTACGCCGTGAGCGTGGGCAGCGACGGAACCTTTACCGGCGCGGCCAGCTGCATGGGGTATGTGCTGTTCTTCAAAGAGAACTGCATCCACAAGCTGTACGGCTCCAAACCCAGCGACTACCAGCTCTCCAGCGTGCGGTGCCGGGGCGTGGCAGCCAACGCCGCCCACAGCCTGTGCGTGCTGAACGAGACGCTGTATTACCTTTCGCCCGGCGGGGTGATGGCATGGGACGGCAGCCTGCCCAGCAAGGTGTCCGGCGCGCTGGACACCGGGAAGCTGACGGGGGCCGCGTGGTGCGCGGCCGGAAGCCTGGACGCGCGGTATTACCTGTACCTGCGCCGCCAGGGGGACAGCGCCGGGCGGCTGCTGGTGTACGACACGGAGCGGGGCCTGTGGCACGAGGAGAGCGCCGTGGGTTACGAGATGGCCAGCACCGGCCGGCAGCTGTACCTGTGGGACGGCCGGGCCCTGTGGGCGGCAGACCCCGACCGGGAAACAGAAGGGGAAGCCGAGGCGGCGCTGCAGTTTGAAGCGGTGAGCGGAGACATTGGACTGACCGAGACGGATGACAAATACATCAGCCGGATCACCCTGCGGCTGGACGCCCAGACCCACAGTGTGGTGACGCTGGCGGTGAGCTACGACGGCGGACCCTGGGAGACCCTGCGCACGGCGGCCGCCACGGGAGACCATGCCCGGCTGAACCTGCCCTTTGAGCCGCGCCGGCACGACACCATGCGGCTGAAGCTGAGCGGCACGGGGCAGATCGCTTTGCGGAGCATGGCCTTTACGCTGGCAGGCACCACCGGCGGCCGGGTGACCGGGGCCGGGCCGAGAAAGTGAGGGATGAACATGGCGAGTTTAGCGGGGCTGAACGGCATCAGCCTGCCCAGCTTTGGCAGCAGCATGGACCCGGAGGACGCCCGGGCGCTGCGCAACTACCTGTACCAGCTGCAGGAACAGCTGGGCTACGTGCTGACCAACCTGGACAGCGAGAACATGAGCGAGAATTTTTTGAGCAGTAAGGGGGAGACGGAATGAGCAGACTGAGCAATGCCCGGACGGAACTGGAGAACTACGAAAAGACCCGCCCGGCGGACTATGTGAGCCAGTACCAGCCGAAGATCAAGGACGTGATGGGCCAGCTGGACGGCATGAAAGAATTTGACTACGACCCGGACGCCGACACGGCCTACCAGCAGTACAAGAGCCAGTACACCCGCTCGGCCAAGCTGGCGAACCAGAACGCCCAGGCCAACGCGGCGGCCCAGACCGGAGGCTACAGCTCCAGCTACGGCACCCAGGCGGGCCAGAACGCCTACACGGCCACCATGAACAACCTGGACAACGTGCTGAACAGCCTGCAGGACCAGAGCCGCAGCGAGTACACGGCCAAGCGCACCGGGCTGGAGAGCCGGCTGAGCGGACTGCAGAACGCCGAACAGCAGGACTACCAGAACTACCAGAAGGACATGGCCAACTGGATGGACGGGCTGCAGTACCGCCAGAACGAGTACGACAAGGCCAGCAGCGAGAGCAGCCAGCGCACCAGCCGGTGGCTGAACGGCATTCTGAGCGCGGTGCAGCTGGCGGCGCAGATCTTACCGTTCTTTTTTGTGTAAGGAGGGGACACCATGGGAACCGTTGCGAGACTGAACACGGCAAAGAAGAAGCTGGCCCAGGCCGAACAGGCTATGCCGAGGGCCTACCAGAACAACTACACGGACAGCATCAACCAGAAGCTGGTGCAGCTGGCGGATGCCAGCCTGACCGGCAGCACCGGCGTGGACACGGACGCCCTGAACGCTGCCTACCAGCAGTACCGGGCCAACAGCGTGGCCAACGCCCAGAACGGCGCGGCAGCCGCTGCCGGCACGGCCAATACCCTGGCGGGCGGGTACGGTGCGGACTGGGCCAAGACGGCGGCGAACCAGGCGGCAGGGGAGCAGATCGCAGGCGTGGACAACAGCCTGAGCAGCCTGCGGGCGGACGCTTTGCAGAACTGGAAGCAGAAGATGAGTGACACCACCAGCGTGCTGGACGACCTGCTGGGCCAGCAGAGCCTGGAACGCAGCGAGTATGACGGTAGCGTGAGCAATGCCCAGAACTGGCGGGACTACCTGAGCGGCCGGGTGGACACGGCACGGCAAGAGAACAGCGACTTCTGGAACAATGTGTGGAACGTTGTGAAGGGCGTGGGCAACGCGGTGAAGACCGGGTACGATGCCTACCAGGGCTATTACCAGTGGGACAAGGAGTTTGAACTACAGAAGCAGCAGTATGCGGACAGCCTGCAGCGCACCCAGCTGAGCGACCAGATCAGCGCCATGGAACAGGCGCAGGCCTTTAAGCAGGCGGGCTTTGATGACCTGGCAGCCCAGACCCTGACCAAGTACGGACTGGACAGCACGATGCTGGACGCCTGGGAGGGCATGAGCGATACCCAGAAGGACAAGATGGCGGCCCTGCTGCAGGGCGCAAGCCTGGCGGGCAGCGGCAACGACACGGCAGCAAAGAATTACCTGCAGATGGCAGGACTGAGCGGGGACAGCACGGACAGCTACGGCACCATTGCCGGGCGGCTGAACAGCTCGAACCTTGCATACCAGCAGGCGCTGCTGGGACTGCAGCAGCGGTACAAGACCACGGGCACCGGAAGCACGAGAAGCGGTGGGAGCAGCTCGGGAAGCAAGAGCGGCGGCTACACGACCAGCCAGCTGCAGCAGATGGCAAACAAATTTTCCAGCATGAAGGGCACCGAGCCCCTGTACGACTTTTACAAGCGGACCCTGACCAATGCGGGATGGATCAAGGCAGACACCGGCACCAAGGCCAGTACCCAGAGCGCGGCGGGAGGAACCGGAGCGGGAAAGGCGGGAACCACGACCAGCAAGCTGCCGGCAGCGACCACCAAAACGCCGTGGAGCACCAGCGGCACGGTGGACGGCGTGGCGGGGGCGTCGGTGAGCATGGCCAGCCCGAAAGGCGGCAATTACAATACGGCGCTGCGAGAAGCACAGCAGATGGCAAACAATGGCTATGACATGGCCCAGATCACCGAGTATCTGATCCGGAAAAATTACAGCGACAGCACCATCAGTCAGGTGTCGCAGACTATGGGATGGTAAAGGAGGAGCAACATGAGCCTGAGTGTAGAACAGGTGCGCCAGATGCGGGAGCAGATTAAAGCGAATGACGCCGCAAAAACCGCAGCCCAGAAGAAGACGACGACCCAGACGGCCAAGACCACACCGGCGGCACCGGCAGCCAAGAGCGCCGGCACGGGCCTGAGCGTGGCCCAGGTGGCGCAGATCCGCAGCCAGATGACGGCTGCCCCCGCCAGCACCAGCCGCCTGCAGACGACGGCCAGCACCCCGGCCTGGACGGGCGGCACGCGGCAGGTGCTTGGCACGGTGAGCGCGGACACGCTGGGCAAGCAGGTGCTGGCGGATATGGCCAGCAACACGGGCAGCCCGGTGGCCACGGACCGGCAGGAGGACTACGAACCGGGCTGGAACTATGTTGGCAGCGACAACGCCCCGAAACAGCGGGCCATTGCGCAGGGCACCTACGGCAGCTACGCCAAGGCGGCGCAGAAGGTGGGAAACGCCCTTGCCAAGGACCGGCAGACCGACCGCTTTGACGAGCTGAACCAGTGGATGGATGCCGACCCCCGGCACCGGGAGGTGGTGGACCTGCTGCGGCAGAAGGAGTACACCACTCAGGAGGACAAGGGCGTTGCCCCGGAGCAGGCCGTGCAGGTAACCGGTACAAAGCAGCGGTACAGCCCCGGAGACCTTTTGAAGATGGGGTACACGGCCCAGGAGATCAACGAGGCCCGGGCATACATCCGGGAATATGATGCCTTGCCGGTGACTGACCGGGCGGTGCGCCGCACGGCGGACACCACGAAGGGCATTGCAGCCACGGTGGCGTCGGCGGTGCCCATGGCGGGCGAGATGACCACCCAGGGCGTGAAGGACATCCGGGCTACCCAGAAAAACGAGGCGGCACTGGACAAGGAACTGGAAGGCGATGCCCGTGGCAAGGAACTGAAAGACCGGATCACGGCGGTGGACATGGACTATAACCCCCAGTACACCGACGAGGATCTGCGCGGCATGGGCTACAGCCAGAGCGAGATCGACGAAATGCGCAGCCGCATTGCCGGGACGGTGCAGAAAACGGCGCTGGATAAAGACACGAGCCTTGGCTACCAGCTGTACCACTACGGCCAGCAGCGCACGGAAGCAGCCCAGGCGGGCATGAGCCCGGCGGCCAAAACAGCCATGGGCGTTGCCACCAGCGCGGCGGAGAACCTGGCTGTTGCGGGCGTGAGCCCCTACCTGGTGCTGCCGGTGCTGAGCGCCCAGGGCGCGGCGGAGAGCATGGGCCAGGACGTGGAGAAGGGCACCAGCGCCGGCCAGGCTGTGGGCGTGGGCCTTGCAAAGTTTGGCGCAGGCTGGGCCATCAACAGCGTGGGCGTGGCGGACATGGCCCGCAGCATGGGCGTGGACTATGCCCGGGACACGGTGGCCGGAAAGCTGGCCGATCTTGTGCGCAGCTCGAAGCTGGTGAGCGGGCTGGGCAACAGCCAGTTGGCCGCCAACACGATCTCCGGCGGCGTGGACAATGCGGTACAGGCCTTTGTGGAGACCTATGCGGACAAGATCATTGATGCCACGCTGGGCGGCGACCAGCAGGCCGCCGACGAGCTGCTGCAGAGCGACACCTTTTTGCAGGCGCTGCAGAGCGGCCTGACGGGTGGTGCCTCCGGTGCGCTGGGCGGTGCCGTGGGCACGGGGCTGGGTGCCATGAGCCGGACGCTGGACGCCCGGGCCGGAACCGAAACGGCTGCCCCGGTGCAGGCGGACACCGAGAGCCGGGCGGCGGATGCCGCAGCGGCGCAGCGGGCGCTGGAAGCGCGGGCCATGGAGCCGGGAGAAGCTGCACGGCAGCAGGCAGACCAGGCCGCCGCCGTGCAGCAGACGGACAATGCAGATGCTGCGGAAACAACTGCCCAGAAGGATGCGGCCTCGGCGGTGCGCAGCGAGAACCCGGCGGTGCAGCAGCTGGCGGCCGCCATGGAGGCGGATGCCCTGACGGGCAAGACCATCAATCTGTTTACCCCGAACGCGGCCAACGAGGCGAACCGTGCGGCCTTTGCGGAGGAGTACGGCATGGAGCTGCCCGCCACGGCCAGCGAGACCCGGAAAGCCCTGCGCACGCTTGCCCAGCAGCAGACTGCCGAGCAGGCCATGCAGCAGGAGGCGGAGGCTCCTGGCACAAATGTCGGGAACAAGGCAGCGCAAGTGAAGAACCCTGCCGCCGATCAGCGCCAGAGCACTGTGGAAAAGGCCGGGGAAACCGTGGAAAGCGGGCAGGGCTACAGCGTGAGCATGAGCAACGACACCATGACGGTGCGCTTTGCGGACGGCACGGAAGCGGTGCGGACGGTAGACCCGGAAAACCCCAGGACTATGCTGTTTGACCCGGAACAGCTGCACCAGCAGGCGCAGGCGGAAAGCCGGGCCGCTGCGCAGCAGGAAGCACAGGAGACGACACAGCAGAGCCGGGAAGCACCGGACGGCCTGCGGCGGACGGTGGGGCTGCGCCAGCAGACCCTGACTGAGAAGCAGCGGGCCGTGCAGCGGACCCTGACGGACTGGAAGGTGAGCGAGGGCGCGGCGGAGACCATCAGCCGGATGGTGCCGGACAGCATTGCAGACCTGGAACGCTACACGGCGGCAGCAAGCAGCATGTACCGCATGGGCCAGATGGACGGGGTGAAAACCTTTGACAAGGCGCTGGAGCTGGCGGGCGGCATGAACAATCTTGCCCCGAACACGAACTATGTACTGCAGCAGCCCGGCGGAGAGCAGGCACTGCGGGCGGCCTTTTTGCAGGGGCAGGGCGAAGTGGAAGCCGGCACGGTGGAGCGCGGGGCCCTGGGCGGTGCCCTGACCGACCAGAGCACCAAAGGCGAGGGCCGGGTGATCTGGAAGGGTAGCGACCGCGCGGCGGACGATGTGGCAGCCCAGGTGATCCGGCTGAACGCGGCGGGAACCGGCACGGACGCCATTTTGAAGAGCGTGCTGCTGGGCCCGGACGGAAGCCCCAGCGAGCGGGTGAAAGCCTATGCGGACACCGAGACGGGCCGCATCTTTTTTGGCGACCGGAACGGAGACGTGTTTGGCACGGTGCTACACGAGGACTACCACTGGTACAACGCTCTGGATGCCGAGGGTGCCAAGGCGGTGCAGAACACGGCGCTGGAGTACCTGGCGAAGAGCGAGGGCTTTGAGAACGTGGACGAGCTGATCCGGGACAAGGTGAAGGATTATGCCGCCCAGGGCCTGACCTACGAGCAGGCTGCAGAGGAACTGGTGGCAGACAGCTGGCGCGGCATTTTTGACAGTGCCGAGAGCGTGACCCGGTGGGCGGAGTTCCAGCGGGCGCAGGCGGAGAAGAACGCCGGCAAGGCAGGCACCATCCACAAGGTGATGACCGCCGTGAAGGAGATGCTGAACGGCATCATCAGCCGGGCAAAGGAAGCGCTGACCCTTGACCCGGAGAACCGGGCGGCCCTGAAAGCCCAGCGTTTGGCCGAGGCGGAAAAACGGGCCCTGCAGGACGCCTATTTTGCCCATGCGGAAAAGGCCATGGACAACCTGCGGGCGGCAAAAGAAAACGCCGCAGCCCTCAAGAGTGAGGGCGCGGCGAAAAGCATTCGTTTTGAAATCAAGCGGGATGCGGCAGGCGAGACTTACATTCAAATTGATGAAGATATCCTGAAAGGCGTTCCGCAGGAGAACTGGAAGTCTGTGGTAAAACAGGCTATCAAAGAGCGGTTCCCGGACGGCTTTGTGCGGAATGGCTGGACAATCCTGAATCACAAAGACGGGCGTAATGAGTTTGTCTGGTCTAAATCCTCAAAAGCATTGCAGTGGGAAAACCCAACAGCTTATGCAGATAAGATGCGGATGGCAGCAAATCTGGATGAGATCATTGCAACAGCAGACGAGGTTTACCGTGAACCTGCTAATCATAAGAACGCAGAGGCATTCAACCGCGGACAAATTAAAATTCGTGTGGGAACAAATGCCTACGAGGCGGATGTTCTGACCGCCATTAAGCCGGACACACGGGAAATCTTTTACGACATTGTAAATATTAAAGCAACAAAAATAGAAGCCTCTGGCGGTACCCACGTAGAATCCGAAGATTCAAGGAGTAGATTGCCAGAGACCTCTAACCAAAGTATAACACAGTCTACTGTCGAAAGCAAGGAAAACAATGCTGCTGTGCAGAAAAAAGTGCGCTATCAGCTGGCGGAGCAGGATGAGCTGGCAAAGCTGCGCACCGAACAGCAGCAGCTGACCAAGCAGCGCAGTGCCCTGAAGGAAGAACGCAGCGCATGGCTGAACAGTGCCGAAGTGCAGCGGATCGAGGCAAAGAAAAAGGCGCTGGGCGTTTTTTCTGCAGAGGGCAAGGCCTACCGGGACAGCGCAGAATACCAGGACTACCTTGCAAAGCGCAAGGAGTACAACAGCCGACTGGCCGCGCTGGAAGAGCGGGACAGTGCCCTGACGGAGCAGATGAAAGCAGCCAATGAGCGTCTGCAGCAGCGGAAGGACGCCCAGGCCAAGGACGCACAGCGTGCCTACGATGCCAAGGCCAAAGAGTACGGCGGTAACGCAGAGTACCGGCGGGTGCTGGCAAAGGAACAGTTCGGCGTGACGGAAGAGTTCCGGCGGGCAGGGTACATTCTGCCGGACGGCCAGATGCTGGATTTTGCCCAGAATGACCGCAGCCGGGACACCGACCACCGGGAAATTCTGGAGGTGTTCGGCCCGGCAGAAGTGAAGAACGGCACGGAAGCGCTGAATGAGTTTTTGCTGGACGGCAATGTGCGTGTGATGGCGGAAGCGCCGGGCGTGGACATTTCGGCGGACACGGCCCCCACGGCGCAGCAGCTGGAACAGATCCGGAAAATGGCCGAGCAGCTGGGCGGCGAGCGCAGGCAGTTCACGCTGGACATCTCCACAGCAGACGGCAGGGTTGCCGCCAGCAAGGAATACAGCGGGCGTGTGGATGCGGACAAGGTGGTGCGGGAGATCCGGGAGTATTACAAGACCGGAGAGCTGGCGCAGGAAAGCAGTCTTGCAAAGTTCCGTTTCCAGCTGGCGGAGCAGGCCAGCCGGGAGGCAAAGAAGAACGACCAGCGGCAGGCGAGCCGGGATATTGCGAACACGGCGGCGGCACTGGACACCCTGAGCCAGTTCTTTGGGGTGACGAGGGGTGTGAAGGTGAGCCAGGACAGCCTGGACGGGCTGGCGGCGCGGTGGACGAAAGCCAACGCCAGCCGGGCCGACCGGGTGAAGCTGGCGAACGAGACCCGGGTGCTGGTGGACTACCTGAAAGCGGACGGTGCGGACATGACAAAGGCCCAGGCGCTGGCCGAAACGCTGGCGGGCGAAGTGCTGGACGGGGCGACCTACCGCAACAGCGAGCTGTGGGACGAATACCCGGAACTGCACCGGCTGGAGTACACCGTGAACAAGACCGGCAAGGCCAAGGCGGAGCTGGTGAAGCGGTACGGCAACTGGAGCGCGGCGGTGGCCGAGGCCCGCAGCCACGGTGTGGCCCTGCGGCAGGCCGACGGCGTGCGGGACGGAAACCCGGCGGAGCAGTACGAGAGCATTGTGAACGACACCCGGGCCGTGGGCGGCATCCAGGACGGTGCGCGGGCGCTGTGGAAAGCGGCGGCCCAGCAGGCCGGTGTGGAGGGTGTCATGAGCATGGAGAGCACCGAGTGGCTGGACGTGCTGATGAATCTGCATGACAGCATCAAGCCGGAGATGCGCAGCCGCTTTGCGGACGAGGCCGAGTACGAGGACGCCCGGGTGGAGCTGGCCGGGCGGATGATCGAGGACATTATGAACGTGCCCGAGATGACCGACGCCCAGGCTATTTTTGAGGGCATGCAGAAGCAGGCGCTACAGATGGCCAAGGCGGTGGCCGGAGACGAGGCAAGGGCCGCCGAGGTGGAGAAGGGCATGCAGGGTGTCCAGAAAGTGCAGCGGCAGGAGTTTGCCCGCCGACTGGCCGCCAACCAGCGCACCGAGACCCGGAGCGCTGTGAAGATCGACGGAAAGACCTTTACCAACCTGGGCGACGTGAACGAGTACATCACCTACCAGCGGGAGGAGTTCCGCCGGAAGCTGAAGCAGCAGGAGCAGCGGCTGAAAGCCCAGCGGCAGGAGGACATGGACGCAGCAAAGCTGTGGTACAAGGAACGCATGGGCGAGCTGCGGGAAGAAAACGACTATCTGGCCGATCAGGTGAAGCAGGAGCAGCGCCGGGCCGACCGGGCGGAGCGCTCGCTGATAATCCAGGACAGGGAGATCCAGGACTGGGAACTGATGAACCAGCAGAAAGCTGCGGAGTGGTACCAGAAGCAGACGGAGCGGAACGCCATTGCGCTGGAAGTGGCCCGCCAGCAGCGGGACGAGGACATTGCCATTGCGAAGAAAGTAGCCGAGAACCGGGTGCAGCGGGCCCGGGACGCCCGGAAGGCGGACGAGCTGAAACGGAGCATCCGGGCGAACGCGGCCCAGCTGAACCAGATGGTGCTGCGGCCCCAGCAGGGCAAGTATGTGCAGAAGGGGCTGATCGTGGAGGCGGCCGAGGTGGCCAAGCTGGCGAACCTGGTGACCCTGAACAGCAAGGCTGTGAACCAGCTGACGAGGCTGCAGGACAGCATTACGGCCAGCATGGGCAGCGAGGGAGCCCCCAACGCCATGACCGAGGACTGGAAGCAGAGCAAGGTGCCGGAACTGATCCAGACGCTGCGGGTGGACCTGACAGCTGCGAAGAACGCCCGGCTGGACAAGCTGCACGAGCAGCTGGCCCAGGCGGAAGCTCTGCCGGACAGTGAGAAGGCAAGGGCATTGCAGGACCGGCTGAAAGCGCGCATCCGGGACACGAAGAACCGTGTCAGCCTGCCCATGACAGTGGACCAGCTGCGGCTACTGAAAGCCATTACCAGCAGCACGCTGCATGTGATCCGCACCGAAAACAAGACGTTGAGCCTTGCAAAGGCTGAGGAAGTGAGCGCCATTGCGGACGCTGCTGCCTACGAGGTGAAAACCAGCAAGGGCAACCGCCCCGGCGGGCGGTTTGACGGGCTGCGGAACACGCTGACCAAGTACCAGCTGGACATGCTGGGCGGTGAGCGGGTGTTCCGCATGCTGGGCGGCTACGCAAAGAACGGCCAGATGGAGAAGCTGGCAAGGATGCTGAACGACGGCCAGCGCCGGCAGAGCGAGATCACCATCAAGGGCGAGAAACTCTTTGCGGACGTGACGGGCAAGACCCACCTGAAAGAGATGGACGCCTTTGCCGGGCCGGGGGCCGAGACGGTGGACATCGGCCTGACCGACACCAAGGGCAACAGTGTGCCGCTGAACCACGCCATGCTGTGCAGCCTGTACATGCATCTGCAGAATGCGGACAGCCGCCAGCACCTGCTGAACGGCGGCCTGACGGTGCCGAACATGGGACAGTACACAAAAGGAAACATTGAACGGGCCTACCAGGAGGGCCAGACCGTGCACCTGGGCGGCTTGCAGAATGCCGACGGCACCCCGATGGTGGACACGGTGCTGCAGACGGTGGAAAACGCCCTGACCGACTACGACCGGGCGTGGATCGCGGACATGCAGGAGCTGTTCAACCGGTACACCACAAACCTGATCAACGAGACCAGCATGCAGCTGCTGGGCTACAACCGGGCGGGGGTGAAAAACTACTACCCCATTGCGGTGGACAAGAGCGCCCTGGCGACCCAGATCGAGGGGCTGAACCTTGACGCCACCATTGAGGGCCGGGGCTTTTTGAAGAACCGTGTAAAGAAAGCGGTGCAGCCCATTTTGCTGGAAGAGTGCAGCAATGTGGTGCAGCGCAGCATCCGGGACACGGCGGCTTATGCGGGCCTGGCACTGCCCATCCGGGACGTGCAGAAGGTGCTGAACAGCAACGTGGAAACAAAAGATGGCGTGTACAACCTGAAGAACGGCATCATCAAGGAGCAGTGGGGCCGCAGCGCGGTGGAGTACGTCAACGACCTGCTGACCGACCTGCAGACCACCCAGCGCAAGCGGGACAACGGCGTGAGCCGGATGGCGGCCCGGCTGCGGGGCAACTACGCCGGGGCAATCCTGACCCTGAACCCGGGCGTGGCCATTGCGCAGGCGGCCAGTCTGCCCACGGCGGCGGCCGTGCTGGGCAGCGACACCATGGCGTCGGTGGTGCCGTTTGTGAAAAACTTTTCTACCAAGCAGCGGGCGGCGCTGGAAACGGAGATCTCGGAACACGGGGACGTGCTGCTGGAGTGGCGCAAGCGCGGCAGCCAGCGGGGCGAACTGGCCAGCATTGGCAAAGGCCTCACACCGGCAGAAAAGGCCATGGACAAGCTGCCGAAAGCCCTGACCGGGTGGATCAACGGCGTGGACGAGGTGACGGTGGCAGCGCTGTGGGAGGGCAGCAAGGCCTACGTGAAGAACCACCCCGGGGAATTTGCCGAGGGAGCTGCCAAAGAGGGCAGTGAGGACTACTGGCAGGCCGTGAACCGGATGTACCAGAAGGTGATCGAGCAGACCCAGCCCAACTATACCGTGATGCAGCGGGCGGGCATTCAGCGCAACCCGGACGAGTTTGTAAAGACCTTTACCATGTTTACCACCCAGCGGTTCCAGAACTACGGCATCCTGGCTGACGCCGTGATGGACTACAACGCCCAGAAAGCGCGGTTTGAAGAGGGCGAAACGGAAGAGACCAAGGCAGAGCTGCAGCGGGCCGGCAAGCAGCTGCAGCGGGCGGCGGGGAGCCAGGTGGCGCAGACGGCGGTGTTTGCCCTGATGAAGATCGGCGCGGACTTTTTGCTGCACCGGTGGGACCGGGAGCAGGACGAAAACGGGGACATGACCCTGAAAAGCCTGCTGAGCCGTTTTACCGGGCTGTTTACCGAGAGCGCGGCCGGAAATTTTTTGTTTGGCAGCGAGGTGTACAGCCTGGTGGACAACGCCCTGAACGGCAAGGATTATGATGTGGTGAGCGCCACGAACATCAGTGCCGTCAACGATCTGGCCGGGGACGTGACAAAGTTTGTGAGCGAGCTGCGTAAGGACACGGCAGACATGGACGAAACGAAGCTGGCGACCCACCACGGCAAAGTGGAGAAGTACGCCCTGACCCTGATGGAGGACGGACTGGAAATTGCCGGCGTGCCCTTTGGCAACGGGCGGAAGATCCTGGAAGCCTTCAAGGGCTACGTGAAGGATGCGGAGAACGTGGCCAGCGGCGGGAAATTTACCTTCAGCAGCCTGCCTGCCAGCGCAACCGGACAGTACGACCGGCTGTATGATGCCTATGCCAGCGGCGACGCGGGCGAGGCGCAGGCGGCCATGGAGAAGCTGCAGGAGATGGGCAAGGAGGAAGAGGCCTACAAGCAGCTGAAGACCCGCCTTGCAAAGTACGACGACCGGGTGCAGCAGGCGGCCCAGGCCCAGGTGAACAGCAACGACAGCCAGCGCCAGCAGCTGACGCGGCAGGTGATCCGGGACCTGTACGAGGCGCTGGGCATCCGGGAAGGCGCAAAGGCTGACGCGGACAAGCGGGAGGCCGTGATCGACTGCGTGACCGGCGCCGTGAACAAGCGGGCCAACGAGGTGCTGAAGGGCGACAACGACAGCGTGACCGATGACCTGGTGGCGGCCGTGGACAGCGGCCGGGCACAGGATGTGCAGGAAGAGCTTGACCGGCTGCTGCGGGCCGGAAAGAGTGTGACAAGTCTGAAGAGCAAAATCACGGAAGTGTGCAAGCCGGAGTATCTGGCCGGCAGCGACTATGACCGGCAGAAGCTGGAGGAGATGCTGCTGGCCCTGACCGATGGGGACGGGAACGCCCTGTACGAGCAGAAAACCTTTGCCACCTGGCTGAAGAACGCCGAAAAGGCGCAGACCACCACGGTAAATGACCCCTACGCAGACCTGAGATAAGAAAGAGCACCCCGGCGGCCGGAAATGGCTGCCGGGGTGCTCTTGCTTTGGCAGAAAGTCCGCAGGTTTTTTGTGCAGCGGAGTGCGGTAGACTGGAAGGGCGAAAGGAGGAGACGCGAATGCGTGTGAAGATCTTGAAGCGCAGTTTTGCCGGGGCGGAGTTTGCCCCGGACGTGCGGGTGCTGAAGGTGGGCGGCCAGAGCAGCGCCGGGGTGGAAAAGCTGGAATTTGAGCTGCCGGCAGAATGGCAGGGCCTGAGCGTGACGCTGCATGTGCAGTGGCTGGACGGCACCCTGCCCGCACCGGTGCTGCTGGACGACGAAGACAGCGTGGCAGTGGACAAGACCCTGACGGCCAGCCCCGGCGGCCAGTGGATGCTGCTGGCCCTGGGTGCGGACGGTTACCGGGCCCTGACAAAGCCCACCAAGTACGAGTGCTACAGCACTCTGAACACCGACGGAGACGTGGAAATCAGCCCCACCCAGTACGAGACCTTTGTGGCCCGGGTACTGGAATACTCCAACACGGCGCAGCAGGCCGCAGCCAGCGCAAAGACCAACGCCGAGACGGCGGCCACCGCAGCAACCCGGGCGGTGAATGCCAAGGGCCAGGCAGAGACGGCGGCCCGGACGGCAACGGCAGGGGCTGAAAACTCTGAAAATTCGGCAGCGAGGGCAGAGGCTGCGGCGACCCGGGCAGAGGCAGCGGCCCCGGAGACCGGGAAGGTGGTGAGCGTCAACGGCAAGGGCGGCGCGGTGCACCTGACGGCTGAGGATGTGGGAGCCATGCCGGCCAGCGGTGCGGCGGTGGTGCAGAGCATCCGGCTGGAGGGCCGCACCCTGACCGTGACGATGGCCAACGGCAGCGAAAAGAGCTTTACCACCCAGGACACCACCAGCCTGCCGGCCATGACCGGGGTGCTGGGTACAGAACACGGCGGCACCGGGAAGGAGACCCCGCTGACGGCGGAGGACGTGGGCGCGGTGGAAGCGGGGAGCGGCGTGTACCTCAAGGCGCTGACCGTGCAGGGCAACACAATGACCGTGACCAAGGGCGACGGCAGCACCGAGACCGTGATGCTGGCCCAGGAGTACGTGCTGCCTGCCGCCACAGCGGACGCCCTGGGCGGCGTAAAGGTAGGGGACTACCTGGACATTGCCCCGGACGGCACCCTGAGCGGCAAGACCCTCAACGACAAGATCGCTGCCGCCGTGGCGGTAAAGTCGGAGCCCCGGCTGGTGTGGACCACGACTGCATCGACCGGCACAAAATGGAAAACTTTAGACGTTCAAGTGCCGGATGGTGTGGACTATGTGCATGTAATTAAAGGCACCTATGATGGCAGCTCCGACGGAGAAATTGATCTTGCACGCGGCGGAGTAATCACATATTTACAGGCGACGCTCACGTTCCAGACAAACGGCATACTGCACGTAAAAAACAGGTATAACAACGATTTTAACGACGGCCACGAGCTAAAACTCTGGCTGTCCGGCTACCACTACCCCACCCTGGCGGACCTGCTGACGCAGGTGACCGCCGTGGAGAGCAGTGTCACCGATCTTCAGGTGGCCCTGTGCGAGCTGTACGAAGAAAAGGAGGAAAATTGATGGCGAAAATTTATGCAGCCCTGATCCGCAAGGGTATCAAGACGCTGGACGAGGTGCCCGCCCGTCTGCGCAGCACCGTGAAAGCCCTGCTGGCCGAAAACGGCATCTCCGCAGTATCCGAGAAGGACGAGGAAACAGAAGAACCTGACGAAACAGAAAGGACGTGACAAAATGGCAATCAAACAGTACAGCCTTGCCAAGGACGGTGCCAGGCAGCTGGCACCGGGCTTTAAGGTGCGCGAGTTCCGGTGTCGCGACGGCAGCGACGTCGTGATGATCGACGAAAGCCTTGTGATGCTTTTGCAGTGCATCCGGGAGCACTTTGGCAAGGCGGTGGTCATCACCAGCGGCTACCGCACGGCCACCCACAACACCGCTGTGGGTGGTGCAAAATCCAGCCAGCACCTGCTGGGCCGGGCGGCTGACATCCAGGTGCAGGGCGTCAGCGTCGAGGACGTGGCCGCCTACGCCGAGAGTCTGATGCCCGCCTGGGGCGGCGTTGGCCGCTACCCGGTCAAGGCGGGCCGCGCCAAGGGCTGGGTGCATGTGGACACCCGGCCCAACAAGAGCCGGTGGGTGGGCTGATCGTCTCACGGCACACCGCTTTGAGACGATTAAAACGAAAATGAGACGAAAGGAGGAAACGACATGAAAGACACCTTTTGCATGGCCGTGGGGGCGCTGGGGGCCGCCATTGCCAGCCTGTACGGCGGCTGGGATGCGGCGCTGCAGACGCTGATCCTCTTTATGGCCGTAGACTACGTGACCGGCCTGATCGTGGCGGGCGTATTCCACGCCAGCCCCAAGAGCCGGACCGGCGCGCTGGAGAGCCGTGCGGGCTGGAAGGGACTGATCCGCAAGGGAGAGACCCTGCTGATCGTGCTGGTGGCCTGCCGGCTGGACGCCGTGATGGCAACCAGCTTTGTGCGGGACGCCGTGGTCATCGGCTTTATCTGCAACGAGACCATTTCCATCGTTGAGAATGCCGGATTGATGGGCCTGCCGATCCCGGCGGCGCTGACAAAGGCCATGGACATTTTAAAGCAGCGCTCGGAAGAGCAGAAAGGAACCTGAACATGAACGCACACATCACGAAGAACAACAACATTTCCGCCGGCACCGTGGCACGCACCGCCGTGCTGGGCCTGGCCCTGGCAAACCAGATCCTCAGCGCCTGCGGCAAGCCGCTGCTGCCCATTGACAGTGCACAGCTGGAGCAGTGGGTGACGGCGGGCCTGACCTCGGCGGCGGCCATCTGGGCATGGTGGGAGAACAACTCCTTTACCAAAGAGGCGCTGGCGGCGGACAGCTATCTGGAGCAGCTGAAGAAGGGCGTGCACTAAGCTCAGCAGGTGCTTCCATTTTGTAAGCAACTATGCATAACTTAGCCGCTGCGGCGGCAGGGTGTACGCCTACATAGAGCAACAGCCCCGGGAACCATCTGGTTCCCGGGGCTGTTTTTGTTTGCAAGCGACCTATTCCGACACATTAGGGCGCAATTGACACATCCCGACATTTTTCGGCTAAAGTGGGCGTGGAAGGATGTGTAAAAAATGACTACGACCGAAACGACAGACTTTGCACTCCGGGTGGCTGACATCTTGCGCCCGCTGGGAATCACCCGTAATATGAGAGCTTATCGCATTCTGCGGGATGCGCTGGCCCGGATCTATGAGCAGGAGGACAGGCTGGAGGCTGTACAGAAGGAAGTATATGAGCCACTGTCAGAACAATATCACTACTACTGGACAGCCATTCAGAGCACGATTCGTCGAGCCGCACAGATCGCATGGAACACAAGCCCGGAACATGTGCAACAGCTGGCAGGCTACCCACTGACCGGCACACCGTCCGCGGTGCAGTTTTTGGTGATGCTGTACAATGCGTTGGAGAGAGAGGCTTAAAGGGGAAGGGGACGTGTGAGGAAAAAATAAGAAGAAAAAATGGTAACAGAAAGGTTCGACTGGGGAAACATAAGGCGGGCCAGCGGCAGGTCGAACTCCCGCCGTGCCCCGGCAAAGTATTCGTTGAGCTGCTCTTCGGTTTCCTGCAGCAGGGGCGTCTCGCAGACCTTGCGGGGCAGCGGCTCCAGGTCCGGCACGCCGTCCGGGCACAGCTGTACTCCGCACAGGGCGTCGTCCTCTTCCTCCAGCCGCAGGGTGCCCAGCATGCTGTTGATGTACCAGACGTTCAAAAAACCAACGCTTCCTTTCTGGCCAGAATGTGCTATACTGATGGTATCTTAACACAAAATCAGCCATGAGGAAAGGGGCGTTTGCGTTTATGGTACAGGCATTGGAAGAGATTCTGGCAAAGAGCAGCCGCATCGTCTTTTTTGGCGGGGCGGGAGTGTCCACCGAGAGCGGCATCCCGGATTTCCGCAGTGTGGATGGGTTGTATCACCAGAAATACGACTACCCGCCGGAGACCATTCTCAGCCATACCTTCTGGGAACAGAACCCGGAAGAGTTCTACCGGTTTTACCGCGATAAGCTCATTGTAAAGGGAGCCAAGCCCAACGCCGCACACCTGCGTCTGGCAAAGCTGGAAAAGCAGGGCAAGCTGAAGGCCGTGGTCACCCAGAACATTGACGGGCTGCATCAGGCCGCGGGCAGTAAGACTGTGTATGAGCTGCACGGCAGCACCCTGCGCAACTACTGCACCCGCTGCGGGGCCTTTTATGATGTGGACTACATCGCCAACAGCACCGGGGTGCCCCGCTGCGAAAAATGCGGCGGCATCGTCAAGCCGGATGTGGTGCTGTATGAGGAAGGTCTGGACGAGGAAGTGCTGTCCGGCGCGGTGAACGCCATCCGCCACGCGGACACTCTCATCATCGGCGGCACCAGTCTGGTGGTGTACCCGGCGGCCGGGCTCATCCGGTATTTCCGGGGCGACCATCTGGTGGTGATCAACATGCAGCCCACCGGGGCCGACGCCCAGGCAGACCTGTGCATTGCCAAGCCCATCGGGCAGGTCCTGAGTGAGGACGTCGTGCTGGAATAAGGCAGTGCGGTTTCGAGCCGGTTCGCACCCGCTTTTCGGTATGCTGAGAGCATTCCAGAAAAGAATGGGGGACCCAAAATGATCCAGGTTTGTGAGCCGCCGCGGGTGCGGCCGGTGCGGCGGTTTTCCGCCGAGGAATTCTGTTTTCTGCTCCAGGGCGAGGCAGGCAGTCTTTACCGCCCCCGCAGCGAGGTGCTGCGGATGCTTACCGTAGGCGAGGTGTGCGGCGTGTGCGATGCTGCCGGGGCTCCGGCCGGGGCTGTGCTGCTCCAACCGCTGAATGCTGACACGGCCCTTGCCGCGGCCCTGCGGGCCTGGGCAGGCTGGCGCGGTGTGGAGGGCGGGCAGTTCCTCACGCCGCCGGTGCTGCATCAGCCCGATGCTGCAGAACCGCTGCTCCGGGCGGCCTTTGCCCGGGCGGAGCGCCTTGCCCGGGGCGGGCGGGTGCTGGCGGTGCTGGAATGCACCGCGCAGTCCGACGCCCTGCTGCCGTTGTACATCCGGCAGGGGCTGGTGCTGCGGGCCCTGCGCCCGCTGAACAGTCTGGCACCCTGCTTTGTGCTGGCCGCCGGGTGCGCGGCCCGGGACCCGGTGCCGGTGTGGGTGCCGCTGCAGGACCGTGCCCGGCTGGCCCGTCTGCTGGCAAGCGGGTATGCGGCACTGGACAGCCGACAGACCGCCGGGCAGGAGACCTTGCTGGCCATGTACCCGGCATAACAACTAGAGTGTGAAAAAGAGAGGAAGAACCATGAAAGCAGTCATTCTGGAAAGCTATGTGATGGAGCCGGGCGACCTGGACTGGTCCGGTGTGAAGGCGCTGGTGCCCGACACCGTGAGCTATGTGCGCACCGCCTATGAGGAGATCGCGCCCCGCATCGGGGACGCCGATCTGGTGCTGTTGAACAAGTGCCGCATCGACGAAAACATTCTGGCCCAGTGCCCCAACCTGAAATGGGTGGGCATCATCGCCACAGGCACCGACAATCTGGACCTGGAAGCCTGCCGCCGCCATGGCGTGGCCGTGGCCAACGTGCCGGGCTACTCCACCTACAGTGTGGCGCAGATGACCTTCAGTCTGCTGCTGGCCATCTGCCAGTGCGCCGAGCGCTACAACCGCGCCATGAAAGCGGATCATTGGCAGTTGGACATCCCGGCGGAATATGGTCTGCTGCCCCAGATGGAGCTGCTGGACAAAACCTTTGGCGTGTACGGCTACGGCAGCATCGGCCGCCAGACTGCCCGCATCGCCCGCGCCTTTGGCATGAAGGTGCTGGTGTGCACCCGCACCGTGCGCCCGGAGTACGCAGAGGACGGGGTGGAGTTTGTGGACGTTGACACCCTGCTGGCCCGCAGCGATGTGCTCAGCCTGCATTGTCCGGCCACGCCCGCTACCCGGGGGCTCATCAATGCCGAGGCACTGGCCAAGGCAAAGCCCGGCATGATCCTGCTGAACACCGCCCGCGGTGCGCTGGTGGACGAGGAAGCCGTGGCCGATGCCCTGCAGAGCGGGCAGCTGGCCTATTATGGGGCCGATGCCTTTGGCACCGAGCCGCTCCCGCAGGACAGCCGCCTGCGCAGACTGCCCAATGCCATCCTCACGCCGCACATCGCCTGGACCACCAAAGAGGCCCTGCAGCGGCTGATGGACATCACCACCCGCAACCTGCGCACCTGGCTGGAGGGCAGCGGGGAGCACATTGTGAACGGCTGAATTTTATCCCGAAAAATGAGAAGCCCGGAGGCGTCTGATGCTTCCGGGCTTCTTTGCGCAAAAAATCAGTCGATGGTGGTCTTGGTACGACCCACGCCCAGCACGGCGGTGCTGATCTTTTTCCAGCTGTTGCAGCCGCACACCCCGTCCACCGAGAGACTGGTGCGCCGCTGGTAACCGCGCAGAGCTTCCTCGGTGCGGGCACCGAATACGCCGTCGATGCGGCTGCCGGTCTGGTAGCCCAGGGTGGAAAGAGCGTCCTGCAGGATCATCACATAGCAGCCCCGGCTGCCCCGCCGCAGGGTGGGGTAGCCTGCCGTGGTGCCGCTGCAGGCGGGGGTGCCGTAGCGGCGGTCCATGTGCACCCAGGTGGGGGTCTGGCTCAAAGGCTCCACATAGCCCCAGGCCCCGGTGTTCCGGGCGTCCTGGTACAGGGCAGTGCGCTGCCGCTGGGAAAGGGTCTGCCCTACGTCAAAGGATACCCCGGCGTAGTGCTGGCTCCGGGTGCCGTGGCCCCCTTCCCAGATCCGGCGGAAGGCATACCCCACCGGGATGCCGCTGCCGTATTTGCGGCGGGTCAGGTTCCAGGCTTCCATGGCGGCAATGGTGGTCCACAGGGTGGGGCTGGCCGATTTGCCCCGGAACTCCCGGACCCGCAGGGTGGTGCCGGTGCTGTAGGGCATGGGGTCGTTCTCGTTGAGGTTGGTGTAGGTGTACACCTTGTTTTCGTAGGCGTCGTAGATCAGAAGCCGTGCCATGGCTCACTCCTCCTTGTCGCAATTGCAGCTCTGGGCCTGCAGGGCGGCCCAGGTATCACGGTTCACGATGCCGGTCACCAGCAGGCCCGCCTGCTGCTGGACAGCCCGCACGGCAGCGGCGTCTGCCGCGCCAAAGCGGTTATTGTCGGCCACATAGTCCTCGTCGCAGGAAAGCTGCGCCCGGCGGTTGAGCCAGCGTTCCACCTGTCCAACCTCCTGCCCGGCGCTGCCCTCGGCGATGGCGCGCCCCGGGTAAGCGGTGCTGGGTGGGGTGTCTCTATCGGGGTTCGGGGCATGGGCGGCCAGCTGCAGGCTCAGCGCTTCTACCGCCGTCCATGTGTCGGCATCGGCAATGCCGGTCTGCTCCAGCCCAAGCAGTTGCTGGGCGCTGCGGGTGGCGGCGGCTGTCTCGTCGGTGTACTGGTCGGAGAGGGGCGGGTTTTCCACGCTGTCAAAGTAGTAGGCAATGCGCTGCAGCAGGAGGGCGTAGTACAGCACGGCACTGCCGCTGCTGCCGACCGTGAGCGGGGTGCCGGGGTAGGGCAGACGCTTCAGCGTGACCACCGGCCCGGAACTGCGCAGCTGGCTGGCGCGGCCATAGAGGGAATTCCATGTGGTGCGCCCTACCACGCCGTCCACGGTAAGCCCCGCAAACCGCTGGTACGCCCGCACCGCGCGCTCAGTATCCGCGCCAAATTTGCCGTCAATGCTTACCGGCGGGATGCTGCTCTCGTAGGCGCTCATGAGGTAGAGGTAAAATTGCAGCTCCCGCACCGCTGTGCCGGAAGAGCCGGTGCGCAGCACACCCGGGTACTCGCCGGGGCGCAGGGAAGGGGAAAGCAGCCGGTTGGCGATATCGTTGTACACCTCGTACAGCTTTTGCCATGTGGTGCGCCCCACTACCCCGTCTGCCGTCAGCCCGAAGTACCGCTGGAACCGCTGCACAGCCGCTGCCGTGCCAGCGCCGAATTTCCCGTCCACCGTCACGTTGGCAAGGCTGGTGTACACGGTGCGGGCAATCTTGAGCCAGAACTGTACCAGCCGCACGTTCTGGCCGCTGGAACCCTCCCGCAGGGCGGTGCCGGGGTAGGCGTTGGGGGTTCCATTGTCGGACTGGATGCTGCGGAACTGGTCGTATACCTCGGTCCAGGTGGTGCGGCCCACTACGCCGTCCACGGTCAGGCCGTATTTGCGCTGGAAGGCCCGCACCGCTGCGGCGGTGCCGCTGCCGAACACGCCATCCACTGTCACCGAGTGGATGGCGGAATCGTACTGGGCCAGGGTGTTCAGCCAGAATTGCAGCTGCTCCACGGCGCTGCCGGTGGAGCCGGTGCGCAGGACCGTGCCGCCCCAGGTGCCGTCCGATAGGGTACCGTTGGAAGTCTCGCCCTCGCTGGTCAGCTCGGCCAGATCCTTGACCGACACATAGATATAGCTGATCTTATACCAGGTCTGGCGGCCCACCACGCCGTCGGCGGTCAGATTGAACTGCTTCTGGAACGCCCGTACCGTGGCGGCCATCCGGCTGCCGAATACCCCGTCCACAGTCAGTTTGCCAAGGAAGGGGTAGTCCTTGGTGATGCGGTTCAGCTGCCGCTGCAGGGTGAACACCGCCGTGCCGCTGTCTCCCTGCCGGAGGGGCGAACCAGGGTAGCTCTGGGGGATGGACTGGATGTTGCTGGTACGCACGATCTCGATATCGCTGCCGTAGTAGTAGCGCAGGATCTGTAAAGCGCTGCGCCCGTTGTTGGCCAGCGTCACCGTGCCCCACTGCTTGAGCCCCGGGCAGGTGACCGACTTGCCGTCGCAGTATTCGGAGTAATAGGGGTTCACGGTGCCGCGCTTGCGCAGATAGGTGTTGAAAATGTCATCGGTGATGCGCACCATCACCTCGAACACGGTGCGGCCATGGACGTAATACTGGTCGTAGCTGGTGGAGTTGGTGATGTTGAAGGTGTAGCCCTTGCTGGGGTACCATTCGGTGTAGATGCGGTTCAGCGCCAGCGAGATCTGGCAGTGGATGTTGGCCCGCAGGGCCTGCTCCGGCCACGGGGAGCAAAATAACCCAACTGGCCAAAGCTGCCTGCCCGGACTGCCGCAAGGCACGGAGCGAGATGCAGGAACTGGTCCGGGCGGCCTCCTCGACGGCCGTTCTGATGGGCGGCACCGTGGAGATGGAGAGCAAAGCCGATCAATAGGAATGTCCTTGTGCCGACCATCCAGAAATATCTCTGATGCGGACAGAAGGCTGCAGTACATAAGAATACTGGCAGCCCGCCCACCCTGTGCGTTGATACAAAAAGCCGCATCGACTGACGCAAAGGAATCGAACATGCGTTGCTTTTGTGAATCAATATATGAAATTTTATTGAAAATCCCTCATGGCGGTGGTAATATAATCCTATATCTCTGTCGTGCTGTACCTATGCCTTTTTGCGGTATTCGGGAGTGCAGAACGACAGCTGCCCAAGAGTTGTGAGGAGAACAATTTGATGAACAAAAGAACATTGCACCGCATGTTTTCCGTGCTTATGGCACTGGCGATGGCGGTCTCCCTGCTGACCGGATGCGGAACAAAAAGCGCAGAACAGGTACAGGAGCAGGAGGATGCCCAGACCATTCAAGTGTATCTGTGGACCACCAGCCTGTACGAAAACTATGCGCCCTATATCCAGGCGCAGCTGCCGGATGTGAATATCGAGTTCATCGTCGGCAACAACGATCTGGATTTTTACAAGTTTTTGCAGCAGAACGGCGGTCTGCCGGATATCATCACCTGCTGCCGGTTCTCGCTGCACGATGCTGCTCCCCTGAAGGACAGCCTGATGAACCTTGCCTTAACCAATGAGGCAGGTGCTGTGTACAACACCTACCTCAACAGCTTCAAAAACGAGGATGGCAGCGTGAACTGGCTGCCGGTATGTGCCGACGCACACGGCTTTGTGGTCAATCGCAGCCTTTTTGAGCAGTACGATATTCCTCTGCCCACCGATTACGAGAGCTTCG
>ERZ827488.642-NODE-642-length-50882-cov-4.224448_pt1 | contig 50882 bp, 40 predicted proteins | sample MGYA00519771_ERZ827488 | MGnify/ENA primary metagenome ERZ827488 (study PRJEB31778, sample SAMEA3449323) | human gut metagenome | biome: human gut; feature: human-associated habitat; material: faeces | place: United Kingdom | collected 2010/2012 ... | reverse complement strand
TTTGTGTCCCGATGTACTGATTGATAGAACCCATTTTAATCTGAAATCCCATTTTTTGTGTGGATCGAGGAAAGGTAATATAAATCCACCGGAAGCTGCATCTACGTGGATAGGAATGTCATATCCTGTTTTTTTGTTGAATTCGTCGAGGGCTTTGTCGAGAGCTTCGACGTCATCGTTCAATCCGGTCCAAGTTACGCCCTCGATAGGAACGATACAAATTGTATTCTCGTCGCACATCTTTAAAGCTTCTACCGGGTCGAGGGTCGTTTTTTCGAGAGTCAGGGGAACTTCTCGCATCTCGATTTGCCAAAGTTGTGCAAATTTTTCCCAAACGACTTGAAATCCCGAAGAGATAACAAAATTGGGTTTATCGGTAGGCTTCCCTTCTGCCTGACGTTTTTTACGCCAACGTAGCCATGCTGCGACACCGCCGAGCATACAGGCTTCGGAAGAACCTATGGCCAAAGCTCCGCTTTTCCATTTTTCCTCTTCGGGAGAGTTCCAAAGGTTAGCCATGATATTTATACATTTGGCATTCATGACGGCGATACGCGGATATTCTGTTTCATCGATATAGTTGATGTTGATCGCTTCATTCATCAATTTGGTTGCGTAGTCGTCCATGTAGGTGGTTACGAACGTAGCTAAATTTAATCGAGGTTGTGTTTGAGCGAATGTTTCATCTTTAACCATTTGGTATGCAATCTCTGGTGTTGTAGGTGCATCGGGAATACGATCTACCGGTGATGGTTTCAACATTTCGTTGGACCCGAAGATACTTGTCTTGGCATCTCCTTCTCTGAAATTCAAATCTTTCATTGTATAAAATTTTATGAGTTAGAACTATAAAGCCGGATTATTTTGTACGGCTCTTCGATGAAACAACAGCCTTGTAAGGTGAAAGTTTGACCGATTTGTCTATTCATACACAATTTGGCACTTATTAAAATATTAGAATAGTACCGGTAAACATTCGAAGGTGATTATTGTTTTTGAAAATGCAAGCATAAAAAAGATGTGATTATGAAAATAGAAACTGGACAAGGGACTATACCTTTGATTACGCTTTTGGGAATATGGTCTATTTCAGCTTTAAATGCATTACCGGGTCTAGCTGTTTCCCCTATTTTGGGACAGATGTCTACAATATTTCCGCATTCTTCGGAGTTCGACATACAACTGTTATCTTCACTACCTTCGCTATTGACTATACCTTTCATCTTGTTATCCGGGAAGTTGACCGAACGTATTAATAACATCGTCTTGTTACAAGTTGGATTAATTATTTTTGCATTAAGTGGTTTGCTATATATGCTTTCTTCCCGAATGTGGCAGTTAATAGGGGTGAGTGCGTTGTTGGGTATTGGCTCGGGTATGATAGTTCCGTTGTCAACGGGTTTGATTTCTCGCCATTTTATAGGTCGATATCGTACTCGACAGTTTGGTTTGAGTTCTGCGATTACAAATATAACGTTAGTGACGGCGACTGTATTGACTGGATATTTGGCAGAGATTAATTGGCACTTGCCTTTTATTGTTTATTTTTTCCCTGTGGTATCGTTCTTTTTGTCTTTTTATTTGAAACGAGATACTATATCGGTAGCCCCAGTAAAGGTGACTGTATCGGGTAAAATAGAAGTGAAGAGGTTGGTTTCTCTCATGTTGTTTTATGGCCTGGTAACTTACTTAGCTGTTATCGTTAGTTTCAATTTACCATTTTTGATGAAGGAATATCATTTCGACACGGGAGCCTCGGGAATTATTATTTCTTTGTTTTATTTAGCTATTATGGCTCCCGGTTTCATATTGAATCGAGTGTTATCGATTTTTGGGTCGTTTACAAAATGTGTGAGTCTATTGTGTATGGCGGGAGGTATGGTTCTGATATTGTTGTCGGGCAATGAATGGATATTGGGACTTGGAGCCATATTTATCGGGTTCGGGTATGGGGTGATGCAACCTGTTATTTATGACCAGACAACGAGAGTAGCTACACCCGATAAAGTGACTTTGGCCCTCGCATTTGTCATGTCTATGAATTATTTGGCTATCTTACTTTGTCCTACGATTATCGATACATTACAATCTCTATTCCATATTCATACTCAGCAGTTTGCATTTATATTTAATTTGGTTATAACACTACTTGTCGTTTTAGGGGCATATTATCTTCGCCATACGTTTTTGTTTAATGATAGTTGTGATAGTGATAAATCTCTGGAAAAGTTATGACAAATAAAATTCAGGAAGCCAATTTGGCTATGGTCGTTTCAAAAACGTTTAGCGGATTAAACGTAAATGCGTTACGATATTTGTTGCCTTTGTGGATCGCCCCGCTAACCGGTGTGACTTTTCGTTGTGTTTTTGCAGCCGTGGCTTTTTGGATCATAGGGTATTGGGCAAAACCGGAGACGGCTTCGGTAAAAGATAAAATTTATCTGTTTTTGTTGGGGGCTGTCGGCATTTATGGTTATATGTTTTCCTATTTAATGGGACTTAGTAAAACGACTCCGGTATCGGCGGCTATTTTTACTTCTATGCAGCCCATTTGGGTTTTTATTTTGTCGGTTTTCTTTTTTAATGAGAAAGCGACGGTGATGAAAATTGTCGGTATTTTAGTAGGATTAGGTGGGGCTCTACTCTGTATTTCAACACAAAAGAGCGATGATTTGGCTTCGGATGCTTTTTCCGGTAATCTTTTTTGTTTGGTGAGTTCTGTGATTTATGCCGTATATTTGATATTGAGTAGTCGGTTTTTGAAACGAACAGGCCCTTATACACTTATGCGTTATACGTTTTCAGGAGCGGCTGTATCGAGTCTTATCGTTATGGCTTGTGTTGGATATGAAGCGTCTTTAACTATACCTCCTCTACATTTTTGGCCTATTGCCTTATTGCTGTTTGTGTTGATATTTCCAACTGTTATCAGTTATTTACTAATACCGACAGGTCTTAAATATCTGAGTACGACAGTCGTGGCTATATATGGGTATTTAATTTTGGTCGTCGCTTCGATTGTTTCATTTCTGGTAGGACAGGATAGATTCTCTTGGGAACAGTTAGGTGCTATGCTTCTTATTTGTGTGGGTGTTTATTGGGTAGAGATAGCTGAAAATAACGGTCGTGAGAGAAAACGGCCCCATTCGCCATCTATCACTTGACTCTTGATTTATGCAGTAGTTTGGGGATAAGTTGCAGACCCTTTTTTATTTCGTGGGGATTACGAGCTATGATAACAGTGGTTACAGCGATGAGTATGATACAAATACCGATACTTTGTATGAAGTTACAACTTTCACCCAGAAATAATACACCCATAATGACTGCTGTTAGAGGTTCCATGCAACCCAATACTGCCGTTGTCGTCGAACCGACATGCTGGACGGCAAGAATAAGGGTTAGATCAGATATAAGTGTAGGCACTAAGGCCAGAAGAATAAGATCAACGCCGATTTCCCAAGAGGGTATGGGAGTAAGCATTTCCCGATTTACGATTAAGTTCAACAAGAAAATGAATGCACCCGATAGTAAAACGTAGAACGTGAGTTTTAAACCGTCCATATCGCTTACGCTCGATTTGTTTATTCCGACGATATAAGAGGCATAGGTCAATACGGTTGTGAGAGCTAATGCCAATCCTGTGGAATTAAGTGTACCACCTTCGCTTCCGCTTAATAAGTAGACACCGCCGATAGCCATTATTGTTGCAATGATGATGGAGACGGAAACTTTGTCTTTGAAAAAAGTAACCATCAGTAAGGTTACGAGTACAGGATAAAGGAAGTGTAGGGTAGTAGCCAATCCGCTAGGAATGTACAGATATGATTTTGTCAGAAGAAGGGAAGTGGCCGCATATAAAAACGCCAACCCGAAAATGATGAGGGCTTGTTTCCCTGAGATTTTGAAGTCCGTTTTTCGTATACAGAGTATAATGCCGAGCAAGATTGAGGAAAATAGGAATCGATAAAATACTACTGAGTTGAGGGGGATACCGGCTTGTAAAGCAGGTATGGCAAATAGGGGTACAAGCCCGAATGTCGATGAAGAAATGATAGCGTAGAAGAGTCCTTTGGGGGAGTTCATGATTCTTGGTTTCGAATTTGAGTGTGCAAAGGTAACCAAAACCAAGAGGAGAAAGAGTGGGTTTTGAATTTTTTTAAGGAGTTTTCAATGAAAGAAAAAGAGCTCCCGAATTATTCGGGAGCTCTTTTTCTTTCATTGGGCAGTATGGATTTATTTACCCAAACATTCTTTGATGTAAGCCTTCATTTTGGGGATAGCGGCTTCGGCATTTTGTAGAAGTTTGAATTGAGCCTTTGTACGAACTAAATTGTGTTCGGGGTATTTTATCTTGTAATAGGTGTCGCCGTTGATATAGTCTGTCAGGAAACGTACGGTTTGCATATAAGGAAACAAGGTAACAGCATAGGGCAGATTGTCGATTTCGATGTCGGTGAGAAACGATTTAGCAGTTTCTAAGTATCCTTTGGTAAATGCTTTAAATATTTCCATATTGAAATTGACGTTGTCCAAATTCTTGTCGTCCTCTTCTCCGGTATTGGCTGCCGTTCGCATGAAATCACCGAAGTCGGAAAATATGTAGCTGGGCATGACTGTATCGAGATCGATCACGCATAATACATGACCGTTTTCATCGAACATCATGTTATTCACTTTGGTGTCGCAGTGGCAAATGCGTTTGGGCAATTTCCCTTCTCGATGCAATCTTTCGGCCAAACACATGGCGTCGGCTCGTTTGTCTAGCTCGTCGATGATGGGTTTGACGGAGGCCACACGACCGACAGGATCGGCTGTTATGGCTTCTTGCAGTTGTTTTAATCGGAATTCCATATTGTGAAAATCTGGAATCGTTTCACCCAGTTCCACCGGAATATCCGACAGCATAGCTTGGAAATTACCGAATGCTTGTCCGGCATAATATGAGAATTCCGGGGTTACGGCTTCGTAGCTTTTTGCGTTTGGAATGAAGATGAGTACCCTCCAATAACTTTCTCCATCGAAATAGTATAATTTACCATCGGTTGTCGGTATTAAGGTTAAAACCTTGCGGTCTATATCGGTTTCTCCTTTGGTTTCTAATTTGTGGCGGATATGAGTCGTGACTTGGTAAAAATTATTTTGCAGCATATCCACATCTTTGAAGATCGAGTGATTGATTCTCTGTAAAACATAGTCGGGGGTATCGGGGGCGACTGTGGTTACTTTATAAGAATCGTTGATGAGTCCTGCTCCTAATGGCTTAATTTCGAGAATTTTTCCGGCAAGAGAAAAATGCGATAATATGTCTTTCAAATCTTTCATAATAAATAGTATATGTGTTTTTATTTGTTTGAGTCGATAAAATTTTGATAGAGGTTTTGATAACAGTTATAGAGGTCTTTGAACTCTTTGTATTCCGATGTTTTTACTTCATACATAAAAGGCCCTGTATATCCGGCTTTGTAGAGCTCTTTCAGTATTTTTATCCAATCGTTGTCTCCTTTCCCGCTACAAGGGTTAGGCATGTAATGACACTCGTGTCGTCCGTCACCGTCGGCGATGTGAACAGATTTTAATCGTTTGCCCATAGCCTGTATGAGCAGTTCTGGGTTATCGATGTGATTCATGTCGATGGCAGAATACACATTTTTAGGAAGTTGTTTCATGATGAGTTTGACTTCTTCTACTGTACGACCTAAGGGACGTTCATGTTGTTCGTTTCTCACGAGTTCGTATCCTAACATATTTTCTATAACCATTTTGGCTCCCAGTTCTTTAACTTTGGGATTGAGCTCATTTACCGAGCGTACTAACTGAGCGATACGTTCATTCCGCTCGTTGTGGCCCAGATACCAGCTTGGGTGGAAAAGAATGATTTTAGGTTGTATGATTTTACAAAATTCGAGTACTTTCATGTGTAGAGCGACGCTGTTTTTCCGTATTTTTTCGTCGGTTTGCGAAATATCGATGTCTTTTCCGAAAGGCATGTGTATAGACCAAATTTCAATACCGGCAGAGTCGGCTGCTAATTTGGTACGAATCAACAACTCCGTAATTTCGGCATCTGTTTTGGGTTTCTTTGTGGATATGAATCCACCTGTTGTAATTTCTATGCAGTCGATACCGGCATCTTTCATCGCTTTGAGACGTTCGTAGTTCATGTCTTTGATACCGATGGAGTTCCCAATTCGGAGTGGAGGATACTTTGTTTTACATGCCGAAGGGAACGCAATGGTAATAACCATTAGAAGCACTAAAAAATTTTTGATTTGTGTGAACATGATGAATTTGTTTTGATGTAATTATTATATTGTTTTTGTGTATCCTAACGGACGAATTTGCTGAAAAATAGCCAAATATGCTCGCTTGTATTCAAGTCTTTTTCTCCCCATGAATGTTTACCCCCTTTTATTTCGTATAACCAAACTTCGTTTCTGTTTATACCGTTGACGTATTTATGGCTGATAATAGTATGATTGGATAAAGAATCAATAGAGGCAATCGTATCGGTAATTTCATGAGTGCATCTGTTTTGAATAGCCCAATAGTTTACAGCGATAGGTACTGCTATATATTTCCCCCAGCCTCCTTCATTATTCGGGTCTCCGTTCCACATAGAGGTTTTGTCTTCGGTTCCGTGTATTTCGAATAGAGGGATAGGGCGGTTTGTTTCTAATTCCCGATACATCCATTCTAGCGTAAGCCCGGCAACAGGAGCTACTGCTGTAAATATATCGGGACGTTTGTACGCTAAAAGATAGCACATTTCTCCCCCATTGGAGTAACCCGTGCAAAATGTATTGTGCGGGCTTAGTCGGTAATTCTTTTGAAGGTATAAGGCAAGATCGCATAAAAAGTTTATATCGTCGATAGTCATATCGGCCTGAAATGGATAGCCGACATTCCAGCAGTTTTTCCCTTTTTTATCTTGTTCGCCTTGCGGATAACACACGGCGAATCCGTATTTATCGGCGATAGGATTCATACCGAATCTTTTTGGATCGGCTGTGCCACCATAGCCATGAAGTACAAAGACAAGAGGAGCCCCAGATGAGAGATTGGCCGGCTGATAGTATTTATAACTACGCTCGATTCCTCCTGATTGAAATTTATGAGAGGTTAGTGTCCCGGTGGTTTGTCCCACAGCCAATATGCTGCCATATAGAGAGATAGTTAGACAAAATAAAAACTGTTTCATTTTTCAGGTATTATTATTCAAAGGTAGAGAAAAAGTAGATATTGGAAAGAATTATTTACTGAAAATTTAAGAAAAATGTTTTGGAGGAGAGCCGAAATACCGGAGGTTGTGCTATATTTGTAAAACGAACGGAAATAGATTGTAGCTCATTAGAATCGATAGGGATATTGTATTTGCTTTCGGGTTACTCTATTTTTGTAGAATATTATTCACCAAAATAATTACGTGATGATTGAAAAGATTAAAGAAACAGCCGCCTATATCGCAGCAAAAGTTCAGGTGATGCCTAAGACCGCCATTATATTGGGAACTGGGTTGGGCGAGTTGGTAGACCACATTACAGACAAGACTGAAATTCCTTATACCGAGATTCCCAATTTCCCGGTGTCGACAGTAGAAGGGCATCAAGGGAAGTTGATATTCGGAAAATTGGGAAAGAAAGATGTCATGGCTATGCAGGGGCGTTTTCACTATTACGAGGGATACGATATGAAACAAGTTACCTTCCCGGTGCGTGTCATGAAGGAACTGGGGATAGAGCATCTCTTCGTTTCGAATGCAGCCGGAGGTATGAATCCCGATTTTGCCATCGGCGATATTATGATTATCCGTGACCACATCAATCTCTTTCCCGAACATCCGTTGCATGGACGCAATTATAAGGAATTGGGCGTACGATTCCCCGATATGAGCGAGGCGTATTCTCGCCGTTTGATTGCAAAGGCTCTTGAAATAGCTGAAAAAAATCATATAAAAGTACAGCAAGGTGTGTATGTGGGTACACAGGGACCTACTTTCGAAACCCCGGCCGAGTATCGTTACTTTCATATCATAGGCGGTGATGCCGTGGGCATGAGTACGGTTCCCGAAGTCATTGTCGCGCGTCATGCCGGTATCGAAGTCTTTGCCGTTTCGGTGATTACCGATTTGGGGGTAGAAGGCATTGTGGAGAAATGTTCTCACGAAGAGGTACAAAAGGCCGCGGCAGAAGCTCAGCCCAGAATGAGCTTTATTATGAAAGAACTGGTAGAACAATTTTAATATGAAATAGAAGAAGTCCATGAGCCATGAGCTTGTGGACTTTGTTATAATTTATGGAAGAAATAAAACGTACAGAAATTGCCTCGTTAGGCGAATTTGGTTTGATAGAGCGTTTGACCGGGCATATACAGTTGAAGAACACTTCTACTCTAAAAGGGGTGGGAGATGATTCGGCCGTGCTCGACTATCAAGGAAAACAGACGTTGGTTACAACCGATTTATTGCTCGAAGGTGTTCATTTCGACCTTACCTATGTCCCGTTGAAACATTTGGGGTATAAATCGGCGGTGGTTAATTTTTCCGACATATATGCCATGAATGGGACACCGCGTCAGATAACTGTTTCATTGGGTGTTTCCAAACGTTTTTCGGTAGAAAATCTCGAAGAACTTTATGCCGGCATACAGCTCGCTTGCGATATCTACGGGGTGGATTTGGTCGGGGGAGATACATCGGCTTCGATGACGGGGCTGACTATCAGTATTACCTGTATCGGAGAAGGAGAACCCGGGAAGGTCGTCTATCGTAACGGAGCGAAAGAAAACGATTTGATTTGTGTCAGCGGCGATTTAGGAGCAGCCTATATGGGATTGCAACTATTGGAACGGGAGAAGCGGGTGTTTGCCGGAGAAACCGAATTCAAGCCTGCGTTCGAAGGACATGAATACCTGCTCGAACGCCAATTGAAACCAGAAGCCCGTAAGGATATTGTTGCCGAGTTGGATAAAGCCGGGATCGTTCCGACAGCCATGATGGATATTTCTGATGGGCTCTCCTCCGAATTATTGCACATCTGTTCGCAGAGTCATGTGGGCTGCCGTATATATGAAGACCGGATACCGATCGATTACCAGACGGCAGCTATGGCGGAGGAATTTAATATGAATCTGGTGACTGCTGCATTGAATGGAGGCGAGGATTATGAATTGCTTTTTACCGTACCTCTCGAAAAGCACGACATTGTCGCTGCTATCCCCGGAGTGCGAGTGATAGGACATATTACAAAACCAGAATTGGGTTGTTGCATGATAACCTGTGACGATACCGAGATAACCCTTCGGGCACAGGGGTGGAATTCTCTTGCCGAAGAATAAGAATTTATTCGTCCCTTGCGTCGTTTGCATATTTATATTTTTGAACGGAAAAATTCGACAATATATTTGGTAAATTGGAATAAACCTATTATCTTTGCACACGCAAAAATGATGGTGCCATAGCTCAGTTGGTAGAGCAAAGGACTGAAAATCCTTGTGTCACTGGTTCGATTCCCGTTGGCACCACTTGAAATTCAGAGAGTTACAGTTTGGTGACTCTCTTTTTTTATGGTTAAACATAGCAAAAACAGGAAAATGTTTTCTCCAATGTTTTAACCGAAATGACAACAGTAGATGTAATTTGTTACAAGTACAAACCTCTGAAAAACGGGGAGTTACCCATTAAAATCAGGATTTGTAAGGACAGAAAAACGAGATATATAAATCTTGGTGTTTCTACCCAAGCAGAGGACTGGGATTTCGAAAAGAATAGACCCAAACCTTCCTGCCCTAACAAGGAAGTACTGGAAAAGTTGATTTACAATAAAATAAGTGAAATCAAACGTAAAATAGTAGAGTTAAAATCCGAGAACAAGGACTTTTCTGTCGCCACACTTGTAGAGAATGTTTCCAATCCTACCAAATTTATTACGGTTGGGGAATTGTTTAAACAACATATTCATTGTCTTGAAGAGGGAAAAAGAACCGGTTACAGATTATCCATACAACAAACCTATAACTCATTACTCAAATTCAACAGGCACTTGGATATTCCATTCTCTGAAATGGATTGCAACTGGCTAAGGAGATATGAGACTTGGCTAAGGAAACAAGGCAAATCGGAAAACACCATAGGAATAAGGTTCAGGAACATCAGAGTGATATTTAATCTGGCTGTGAATATGGAATTGGTCAAACAAGAAAACTACCCATTCAGAAAATTCAAAATCTCCAAATTACATCAAGAGACAGCTAAAAGAGCCTTGACAAAGGAAGAGATACAAACTACCATAAACTACCCGACGGCAGGAAAGGACTTCTACACAAGGCTTGCCATCAATTTATTTACTTTCTCCTATTTTATGGGAGGCATCAACTTTGTGGACATGGCTTATCTGACAGAAAAGAATATCATGGAGAACAGGCTTATATACCACAGAAGAAAAACAGGCAAACTTATCAATCTGCCTATGCAGGAAAGAGCTCTGTTGGTCTTGAAGGAGTATAAAGATGGCAATAAGCCGTATCTGTTTCCTATACTTTCAACTTTGCATAAGACAGAACAACAAAAACTGAACAGGTTGCACAAGGTCATCACCAAAGTGAACAAGTCATTGAAAGCTATTGGGAAAGAGCTTCATATACCAATTAAACTTACCACTTACGTTGCAAGGCATTCTTATGCAACAGTATTGAAGAGGGCTGGAGTAGCAACTTCCATTATCAGTGAATCATTGGGGCACAGCTCAGAAAAAGTTACCCGGATTTACCTTGACAACTTTGAAAATAATCAAATAGATGAAGCTATGGAATTTTTAAAATAACTATATTTGTACATCTAACTCCGTTTTTTATAAAAAACAAATGAAAGTTAGATGTACAAATTCAAATTATAGTTATGAAAGAGACGACGAGAACCTTAGAAGAAGCCAGTTATGAGTTGGATAGTAATTATGAATCGGCATTTTGTATGCTGAATGGTGCAAAATTTACCTCCCCGAGAGGAATAGAATTTGTGGGATTAGACGGAGTGAATGATGATGAGGGAAAGAGCTGCCACTGGAAAGTTAGAATCGAACAAGACCAAAAAATAGGTCAAGTAATGGATAGAGTGCCTTTCGGCATTTTAAATAAAGCCATTACAGGCTTGGGCGCTACAAGATTGGAAATCATGAATCAAGAAAGAAATTCAATTATTGTTGTGCCCACCAAATCACTTGCTTACAGTAAATATAAATCAGTCAATTCAATTAAAGGTGAAGATTATGCATTTTATGTGGGAAGTCCGATAAAAGAAATAAAAAACAAAGTATCTTCAGCACAAATTCAAAGGTATTTACAGAATTCCAGTACAGCAAAAAAGAAATTTCTTGTAGTGGCGGACAGTTTACCATTTTTAATTAAGATTTTAGAAGATAATAAAATAGATGTGTATCATGATTATTTTCTTATGGTAGATGAAATAGACACAATGCAGGCAGATAGTGCTTATAGACCAAGACTGGAAAATGTCATGGATTATTATTTTAAGTTTGATCGACAACAACGAAGCGTTGTTTCTGCCACATTAATTGATTTTTCCAACCCGCAATTTAAGTTTGAATCAAAGGTGTCTGTTTGTTGGGAAGAAAATCCCCGAAGAAATATAGATCTCGTATATACCAATTATGTCGATGATGTCGCAAAAGGATTTATAAAACAAAAATTGGAAACGTCTCCTAATGAAAAAATACTTATTGCGTATAATTCTTTAGATGGAATACTTAACATATTGAATATGCTCAGAAACGAGAATATAGTTAACAGTTCTGATTTAGGCATATTATGTAGCGAAAGGAGCAATGATAAAATTAAGGAGTACCTAGAAGACACGGACAATGTGATTGACGAAGGAGGCCATTTACAAAAGAGAATTGTGTTTATGACTTGCGCTTATTTTGCAGGGATTGATATCTTAGACCAATGTCACCTTATTACCATATCATCGCATTTACAACCGTTCACTTATTTATCCACACAAAGAATGACGCAGATAGCGGGGAGATGTAGAAATGGTAATTTATCAGAGATAATAATTTACGATATCCCTCAAAATTTGCTTAAAAGCGAATTTAAGGATAAGTTTGAATACCAATCATATCTGGTTCGAAAAGCTGAAGCTTATGCAGACTTTTTAAATTCAACAAGAAACGCAATAATAAACAATAAGGAGTTACAAGAATTAGAGAGTTTTATCAATTCTTTTGTTGACTTTTCAGCAAAAGCAAAAGTTGATAGTAGTAATTATCCGATAAAAATTGTACGCCAAAATTGTATTGATAAAAAATTTATACCGGCTTATTTTAACATAGATTCACTTACGGAAAAATGGGAACTTGTATATTCTCTGTATTCAGGAATGCAAAATTTATATAATGAATTAAAAAAACAGAGACACCATGTGCACAAAATATTGGGGTATTGTGTGCAACGAGAAGAACATAATACGACCAGTATAGAAGAGATTAAAGAACGGAATGCAGAGCGGAGGGCAGAAAATATAGCAAGATTAAAACAAAGATTGTTAGAGTGGCATAGTGGAGGCAGAGACGAAACTCTGTATAATGAATTGTTTAGGGAACAAGATAAAAAAGTACAGGATTTATGTATGGAGTTCAAGAAATTATCCCCTTATATAGACGCTGAGAGATTGTTTAATGATTTGTCTGAAAAATATAATGATGGAAGAACGCTGCGTAATTATGTAAATGCAGTAGTATTCCATATTATGCCTAACGACAATGCTTTTAGGGCAGATGTTTTAGCCAAATTCAATTATCATTCCATTCAATCCCGCTTAGGCCAGAGAGGTGTGGGCAAAGTTACCGCTCAAGAAAAAATCAATAAATTGAGAGAAGTATTTAGGGTGCAACTAAGAAAAACGGATATAAATAATGATACTTTGGCAGAATACTTTAGTTGCTTTTTCAAAATAAGAAGAAGTGGAGGCATAGATAAAATCATAAGCCTGAACCCGTTGAACTTACCAGTTCCAACTCAATATGTTGGCTCAAATATAAATTTATTTGATCTGTTTTTATTTCCTGAGTAGGAGTATTGTCATACTTACTATTTTCACCTTTAAGATTAGAGGCTTATCATTAATGCAGATTAATTAATGAATAACTAAATTTACTGAAAAAATTTTTTATTTTTTTCTTCCATCCTATAATCAAGAGCAAGAGTTACACCATCAAAACACCCGCCCCATCATTCAGGGAGGGGATAGTCCCCTCCCACAACGATTAAAATCAAAAATAATGGAAAGATTAAAATTTATTGAAACTATGTCTATTGCAGACTTCAAAGCAAAAAAGGGAGTGGAAAGGATCGAAGTTAAACAGAACCCCCAAAGCGGGAAATGTTTCATCGTCTTTGGTATCGAGACAGGAGCGGTAAGCGATAAATTCCTTAAAGGAACGATGACCAATCCCGTTGTTTCGCAGGTATATTCCCCTGATACGGGAGACTTGTTCTACCTGTTGCACCAGAAAGGAGAAGGAGGAGCAGCCACATTAGGCATATTATAGCCTATTCCAGTTTGGTCTTGAAGGCAGGAAATATTTATATTCCCTGCCTTATTTATTTTAAGATTTCATATAACAGATTGGCTACAACATTAAGAGTTATTGCAGTTAGCATACTTATAATTACAGATAGTAGAGGATATTTTTTTATCCACCTTTCAGCTCTTAATATAAATGGCTTTTGTATTTTCTTTAATTCTTTTTCAAGTGTTCTTATAATACCATACTGAGCTTGTTTATGTTTAAATTTTCCTTTACATTCTTCACATATTATAGGCTGTTCTGTATTATAAAGGATATCAGACTTATCTCCATTGAGGTCAAATAAACAGCCTCTGGTATCACTATGTATAAATTGATAGACATCATCGCTTAACAAATCATTTATCATATATTTTATAGCACATATCTCGTATAATTGCCTGATTATGAAATGCTCTATCGAGATATTCTCCGGTTTTAATATGTCAGTAATCCCATATAAAGATATTACTACACATTTATTACTGATTCTGTGCATATAAAAATTATCATTAAACCTATATGGCATAATAGCAATTGCATAATCAGAATTCTTGGGGCATGATATGATTTTTTCTAAATCTTGTTTACGGTATTTTATATCTAAGAAACCATCATCAATATCACTATTAGGAAGATTTTCTATACTCTCAATACCTGTAATAGAGAATAATTCTGATTTCCATTTTCTCAATATATTGAAATTCACTAAGTGATGAACGTGTCCCAATCTGATAAGTGTAACGTTATGTTTCATAAATTTTTCTTTGAAATCAAGCAAATACAAATATAATTAAATTATTTACACAATGAACTTACGGCAATCATCGAAAAAGCAAGCGAAGATAAAGCTAGCACTTCAAGGCTGTGCCGGGTCAGGAAAGACCTATTCAGCCCTACTTTTAGCCAATGGTCTCTGCCGAGACTGGACTAAGATCGCAGTCATAGATTCGGAGAACGGGAGTGCAGACCTGTATGCACATTTGGGAAATTACAATGTACTTCCTCTTCAAGACAATTTTACACCGGAGAGCTACATCGAGGCCATACAAATTTGTGAAAGCGCAGGAATGCAAGTCATTATCCTAGATTCCATCTCCCAATGCTGGGACAATTTGTTGGAATATCATGCCGGTCTGCCCGGCAACAGTTTCACCAACTGGCAGAAGATTACTCCCAGAATGAACGCCTTCATGCAGAAGATATTGCAGTCAGACAGGCACATCATCTGCACCATGCGTTGCAAACAGGACTATGTGCTCAACGAGAGGAATGGCAAGATGGTGCCTGAAAAAGTGGGTTTGAAAGCCGTCATGAGAGATGGAATAGATTATGAGTTCACCATCGTATTCGACATCAACATGAAGCACCAGTGCATGGCGAGCAAGGACAGGACCAACCTTTTTGCAGGCAAGCCCGACTTTATGATTACTCCAGCTACTGGACAGATCATTCTCGACTGGTGCAATGACGGGGTGACCGTCGAAATGATCAGAAGCAAGATAAATAATAGTAAATCCATTGAAGAACTGACCACCGTTTATCACCAATATCCAGAGTGGTATCAGCAACTCACTTCTGACTTTATGCAGAAGAAAGCCTTTCTTCAAGACCAGAGAACAAACAATCAACCAATCAATTATTCACCCAATTTCGTAAAATATGGAAACGATACAGTTACAGCCGGTCAGGTCTGATGAAATTTATCCAAGCAGGAAAAACGAAACATTAAGAATGTCACGACAGGATATTGTCGATGTAGAACCGATTTTGTCAAGAAGAGAAGTCAAAAGGCTACCTTTCATTGAAGCCAATACAAAGGATGTGACCATTGAACATCTAAAAGATGATTGCATTGTGCCTGTTTTCAGCAAGGACAATGAAATCACCATTTCACATCCCAACTTCATAGAAACTGTGTGGGAAGCAGCCAACAAAGTTTTCCCAAATGAAAGCATTGATATGCCCGAAATAAGAGTAAGCCATATCATCAAAGGAAGAACTCCTGAAGCCATTCATAAATCAGTAAAGGATTTATCGGAGGAGGACAAGACCATTTACTATGAAAGAATGATGTTCTGCTTTGAGATTCCAAGTGTTCATGAAGATATAAATGGGAACAGGCTGAACCTCACTGTTGGAGGGGTTAGAGCTTATAATCATGAAAATCTTTACAGCAAGAAAGGCATGGAGAAGTTCAAAATCTTCATAGGTTTCAAGAACATGGTATGCTGCAATATGTGTGTGTCTACAGATGGTTTCAAGTCTGAATTAAAGGTGATAGATGTGCATGGGCTGTTGAATGCAGCCATGCAACTATTTCAAGAATACAATGCGGCCAAGCACCTTTATTACATGGGCGCTTTCAAGGACAGCTATATGACTGAACAGCAGTTTGCCCAATTTTTGGGCAAGAGCAGATTATACCAATATCTTCCATCAGAGCAAAAGAAAAAACTTCCCCCAATGCTTATGACCGATACCCAAATAGGGCTGGTGGCGAGAGCATATTATCAAGATGATAACTTTTCCCTTCCAGACAATGGTAAGGAAATCAGCATGTGGAATGTGTATAATTTGCTTACGGGGGCAAACAAATCTTCCTACATAGATAACTTTTTGGATAGGGCTTACCATGCCACTCGGCTTTCGGAAGGGCTGAACCAAGCCTTGCATGGAGAGGGGGAATACACTTGGTTCATTCAATAGAAAATGACTGGTCATAAAGAGGTTCTGAAAGAACCTATCCATTATGGTAGGAAATCCTGATTTGTACATCTAACTCCAAATTTTTATATATGAAGATTGGGTTAGGTGTACATTTTCCCTTAAAAAAAGAGGTTATCTATTATGGTCAGGAAGAGGATTGACTTTAATGAGTCTGGGAATGCTGATAATATCAATATCCTTTTCCTCTTCCTGACACTATTTGTTTAGTGTATCAGGTAATAATTGAGAAAAAGTATGTCCTTATCGAGAGTAGTTGGATAACTAATCATCATATGGATAGTTCTCCGCATACTGGCAAAGATGTTGGACAGGAAACAGCCCATATCCCGATTTAGATTTTTTCAAGCTAACAGGTTGTGCCCTTTTAAGAGAGGGTTACATACCCAGCTTTTACGAGGAATAAGAGTACTTTTGCATATAGTTTAAGGAACGGCCCATTCCTATGGAGTCTGATATGTCTTAGTTTACTTTGAAAAAAGTAGTTGTCAGAGTATTGTTTGTTTCCGAATAATCGTAACTTTGTGGAAACAAACAAATAACGGGACAATGAAATAAAAGTTTAACAAGTCATATTAGAAAAGAAGTGTTTGCTTCTGCTTGATGTATTCTGAAAATCGCCAATTAGAGGAATATAACCATCACGGCATGAGAGTGAATGCTCCCTCCATAGGGTGTGGGCTTTCCTTGTTGTATGGTTATAGGTGTTTGGCGATACCTCAGAATAGCAACAGGTAAAGTCTGCACCTTTCTTTTTGTGGTATGCTGCAAAAAGAGTATCAAATGGAGATAATTAAAAGACAAGTTCAGAACGCCATTCATCTGTATGAACGCCAAAACATTCTTGTCTTACAACAACAGTTATATGAACTGTATTCCAATTTTAATCAAATTGGCGGAGGAAAGTTAATCATCAATTATCCGAATAAAGACCAATTAGCTGAATGCTTTACCATGATGCTTAAGTTCGATTGGATGAATGATAATGATATCCGTGAAGTTTGGGCGGAAAATGGATTTTACTGCATTATAGAATATTTGAATAAGCAAGCAAATACACCCATCGACACAGCAGTTGGTGCACTGGATCTTTTCTTACATTTATGCATAGCAAGAGAAGATTTAAAACCTAAGATACAACAAGTGCTGAATACAGCGGTCAGGTTGATGAATCCTATTTTCAAAGACCATTATATCAACAATAGAGCGGATTGTCTTATTGACCAATTCTTATATCTGTCTGCAAAGATGATACAACCGCTGATGAAAATGCACGGTAATATATTGCAGGAAAATTACAAGAAAGAATATGACAGTATATTATTGAATATGGACATTGAACAATGTTGCACACCAAATTCAATAATAGAAAAAGCTTCTTTCATAGCAAATGTAATAGGCTCCGTATTGATAGAGATGTAAAAAGATGACAAAATATCCGATATTGAATCTTTGTAAAATGAGCAATAAAGACAATGGGAAAAAAGGAAACACAGGGTGTTTTATCATAACATTCTTAGTCATTGCTGCTGGTATTCCTTCGGCTTTGGCACATGCGAAAGAGGGGCCTATTGGCTCTGTGGTAATCTTGATTTTTGGGATAGCTGTATCATGGTATGTAGCCAAAGCTCTTAGTGATAATTGAAATGCAAAAAGCGATATGAAATTTTCCTTGACATTAGGGACAGGCTTACCGCTTATTATCTCCTCTGACAATCTGTGTTTTTTTATTGACACAGGTTCAACCCATAACACCTTATTCAGCTTTGTATATGAACATTTCAAAGACAGATTCAAGGTGTTGGAGGAAAGACGCAACATAATAGGGATTGATGAAGTACGACATGATAAAATTAGAATATTATGATAAAATTAGCATATATAATACTTGCTCTTGGTCTTTTATATTCGTGCAATTCAGGGACATCAAAAAACAATAGGACGAAACAGAGTGGTTCTACACAAGCAGCACGAAACTTTCTTATTGAGCAAGCAGAAAACAGAGGTTTTCAAAAAGGGGTGATTCAACATGCTCTTAATACGAAATGGAGCGAATTTGCGGATAAGAGATTTTACACCTATATAAAGACATTAAAATCTGGTATGCTGTTATATAGAGCGGAAATACCCAATATGATGATGGAAGTATATGTATTAAATAATGTTATAGTCATTCAGTCATCATCAATTATGACAGGTAAGGAAACACAACAAATATATATGGAAATGGATGCTTGGCTGAAGTCATGCAATCCAATATCAACATCTAATAGCTTTGCGGTTAAAGATGGAGAGGTCACTAATACATACGAATACTTGTTTCAAGATTTTACTGCTACAATTATAAAGAGGGAACTAGGCATTCAGTATATGTTATCATTAAATGGAGAGAAAAAGGAGACGGCTTCGCAAGAGTCTATCATATTGGACAAGCAATTCTCCAACAAATATTTCTCTATAAAATATCCATCGTCATGGCAAATTATACAAGAGGAAAATCAAGTAACTAATAATACTGCTATTTCTCTTCAAATCATGGAGAGACAAAAGAATGATTACGATTTTCGTCCAAATATAAACATCATTGTATCGAATAAGAAATGGAGAGAATCTACTGCTTATTTAGCTGAACAGACATCTCAAAATAATAGGCGTTTAATCCGCTCTTATAAGCAGCTGTCTACTTCCAATGACGTCGTTTTGGGTAAATGCAGAGGAAGTTTATTGCAATATTCTTTTTCTGTTCAAGGATATCAGTTGAAGGCTGACCAATATATTGTTAAAAGAACAGACAACACAACTTTTATTATTACAGTTACGATAGAAAACTGTAAATATTCAGAACAAAACAAGCTCGTACAGAGTATTCTTAAATCATTAATTATAAACTAATTAAAATCTTAAAATTATGTATAAAGTATTTGGAATAGTACTAATTGTTGTAGGTTTGGCAACCCTGCCCAAAGCGTTGTCTACATCATCAGGTGCGGAAGCATTCGGTGCTTTTATTGGAGTATCTATTGTAACTTTCTTGCCTGCCTGTTTTTTGCTGATGAAAGGCAAGCGAAAAGAAGGGAAAAAAGAAGAAGGAGATAAATAGCTATGGACAATTTGACGAAAGAAGAATTACGTTCATTGACCATTGAGAAGCTTAATGGCATGACAGAAGAACAACTTGATGAGATCGCAAACCAAGTGATAGAACTTCTTGATGAGAATGATATAAAACGACTTCCAAAAGAAGTGAGGCGTAAACTCAAAATCATACGAGAGGGAGGCTTGGGCAGTTGGAAAACATGGATTGTCTTAATTATTTCAGCTTTAATTATGAGCTTATTCCAAGTAATTATGGGGAAATAAGATATGTAAGACGAGGATATTTTCATCATAATAAAAGATATAATACAACACGACCTTGCTAGTTCTGTATGTGATGACTTTCTTTAATTGGGAGAGAAAAACAAGAATAATAAAAAAGCGTGAATACAAAACTTGAAAATAGAGCTTTTCTTCCCAAGTATATGAAAACTAAAATGATAGGTTCTATTATATTCTGTTTTGTATTAAGAAGCGTATAAACTAAGAAACAATAAATATTCAAGATACACCAAAAATGAAAAAGAAAACCGTAATGATTATGTGTGCCGTATTTACCATGTTGACAAGCATAGTAAGTTGTTCCGGAAAAGCACAAAGATCAGCAGATACAATTCCTGCTGATACCTTACAAGCGTCTTTGATAATTCCGGATTCCACACCTCTCAATGATGCTGTTGGTAAATTAAGCGATTCCATCAACCATGTAAAAATTAATCCTACGGATAAACAGGATCACGACGGGCTAATGTTTTGGACTTCCGACAAAATATGCAATACCAATCCGGAGCTGGTGTTGTTGCTTGATACTTTGTACAGATATACAAGAAGTAAAGGCGAAAATGAAAGTGTTAACGTTAAAGAAACGCTAAACTGGATGAAAGCATATCGAAAGCAGTTATGCGACTACTATGATAGGAATAAATTGGGTAGTGATACGATTGCAGGCTATGCGAAGGCTGATACTGTATTAAATCACGCAGAAAGGCTATGGGATATAGATAAAGACGAGTCAACGATGGGTAGGATTGTTTATAATAGCACTTATTATTCATGGATTATATTCAAACAATATAATTCATTGATAGAACTTTTAGATTTGTGCGAGAATGACAAGCAGAAAAGTTTACTCATCAAGGAACAAGAAGCATGGGAGAACCTGGAAAAGGAATTCATAAAGTTGTTTTTCTGTTGTGTAGATTTGTGTTATTGGGAAGGTAGTATTAGTGGTGTTATTAGTAGTGCCGGAGTTTGCAGTGTATGGGAATGCCATATAGAAATGAACAATAAAGAATTGAATGATTTAAGCGATAATGAAATATTAGGGGAAGATTCTGGTGTATTTTTATCTTGTGCCGAAGATTTATTTATAAGTTCTTGTACTACAGCTATAAAGAAATATTATGAATGTGGAGAAGACAAAAATTATCAGAAAGTATATAAAAATGCTATTCAACAAAATAAGAAATTAAAACCTTTATTAAGAAACTGGATTAAAACAAGAAATGCATGGATCGATGAAATACGTAGGGATAGTCTTTTTGACTGGTATGAAAGAAATACATCGTCAGTTTTATTGGGATTAGCAAATATTCTCAGTTCAATATATTGATGATTTATGAAGCCAATAAATGCTGAACATCTATAAGCCTGAATATGATTAATAATTATTCACTCCACTCAAAGGCTCAGTCTTTACATTTCTTCCTGACAAAAGAGAGATATTTAGCTTGCCGGCCTTGAATTATTACAAAAAAGGAATAGAAATATGCCGTCGGATACTGAAATAAGAATCAAAGATTTTTTGTATGATATGTATTTATGATATGAATTTTGGAGTTAAAGGACGAGCCTTTACTGATTTTTTACAGTCTGTCAGCAGTGGTATTATTTATGGTGATAAACGTAAAAAGCTTGTACACTCAGATATAAATACGCAATGTATTGTTGAGTATACGCACATTTTATTGGATAAAATACATTTTCGAGGGAACTACACACTCGGTTTTCAATTGGATTATCCCTCGGGATACTACCTTCGAAATAAAACCTATCCCCAAATACGTATGGAATGCTTATTCCCATACATTGTTCCCGAAGAATCTCCCGAATTTGTGTGGCAAATGTATCTATTGACTAATGCGGACAAAATATTACATGGAATAAACGATTATGTGTCCAGTTACTGTGAGTTGTTATGGATGTATTCAGGTGAGTACTTAAACACTTTCAAATGGGAGCCGAATATTAATGAGTTTCTAGACCCCAAACTGGTTTTACATGGTACTTATGCTAAGGTCGAATGCTGTTGGATAGAATCAAATGAGATGGGATTATACAAAGATATTTGTGAATATGACATTCGAGATGAAACTATTGAAGAGAAAAGCCATACAACACAGTTATTACTGCCACCTTGGGGCAGTGACGATTATTATCAGGCGGTACTTGACAAATTATTGCCCTTTTAAGGTGTTTGTATTTCCCTTTGAAGGAATCTGATTCGTAACTAGAAAACAATAAATATTTAAGATACACCAAAAATGAAAAAGAAAACCGTAATGATTATGTGTGCCGTATTTACCATGTTGACAAGCATAGTAAGTTGTTCCGGAAAAGCACAAAGATCAGCAGATACAATTCCTGCTGATACCTTACAAGCGTCTTTGATAATTGAGGATTCCACACCTCTCAATGATAATGTGATAAAACTCCATGCTGTCAATGATAGCCTATATCAAAAGATTTACACTTCATTATCCAAACCTATACTTACTTTATTGCATAGGGAACAGGTCTTGAATGATTCATTGCTGACAGCCAAGTTGGATTTCGCGAAACTATATATGTGTGACTGTGGAAGAGACTTTGCTAATAAGGCTTTGAGTGATATTGAAACTGAATTTTTGAACAATAGTATTGATAATCTAAAAGACTTTCTCTATTCATTAAATGATGCTAGTTATGCTCTCAAGAGGGTCTATAAGCCTATACTCCAATTACATTTCAACAAGGCTTATGGTAACTTCAAAAGCAATCTGTCTTTACATTCCGGTCTATCCAAAGTCCTAAATCAAACAGAGATAAAATTGGATAATGAAAGAAAAGCATGGAATGAACTTATGCAATTAAGGTCTGGTATTTCGGAATTACTTCAAAACACACAGAAACAGGTATTTGACAATGGAACATATAGACTGCAATGGTATCAACTTATCCAATTGAAGAATGAGTATATGGGTTATGGTATGATAGAAAGAGAGGTGGATGATTGCATGTTACACGACACTTGCAGCTATCAAGAAGTCTTGGAGTATGAAGGTTTTACTCTCGTGTCGGAAGAATATTACAGACGTAGATTTCATTCTTCTTATATACAAGGTCTACAAAGCCAATAATCAATAATTTGTCGAGGGGGCAAAAGGGAAAGGGGGATAATTTTATGTCTTATAAGACTTATTCCCCCTTTTTCTCGGCTACTCGGCTGGGTTGTAAATTGTGTAATCCAAGTTCTTCTGCCAATTTTAGAATGTAGGCTAGGCTTGACAGAACAATACCATATTCCTCATTATTCCCCATGCTACCTATTAGGGCTAAAGAATAGCTAGACTGAACATTTACAAGTTGCATCTATCCCTTTCCCTCATCGGGCTAGTGCGAGTTGTAGAGCAAAAGATAATTTGATTTATTAACCAAGAAAACAACTAATCTTGTTTTCCAAAATGTTTTAACCAAGCTGCTTGATGTAGAGGATAAAACAGTGATTATTAGCCACTAGATAGGCTATTGATTAATTACTGAAAATCCTTGTGTCACTGGTTCGATTCCCGTTGGCACCACTTGAAAAAAGAGAGTTTCAATTTAGTAACTCTCTTTTTTATTTCTTTGCTTTTGTCTATTATAGAAAATTCGGCTTTCACCACGGACGGTGCGGTGGTCTTGTCGGTTGAAAATCGCGAGGCGAGTCGTGATAGTCGCTTATTCGCTTTCCGGCAGTGTTCAATAAGTACCACCCCATGATTTTGTCTTTCACCAAAGCGACGCCCCGGTGAAATGGATAGGCTTCTTCGTAATAGTCGCCGAGTCGATGACCGTCCCTATTGATGAAACAATAGCCCATGATTTTATCTTTGACAAGTGCATACCCTTCGTGGAAGTCGTCGACGAGAAGGTAATAATCGGTGCATCGTTTACCGTCGAGGGAAATGAAACACCAACCCATGATTTTGTCTAATGCTGCTGCCCGACCTTGCCTATAAGGTCGGATTTGTTCGTAATAGTCGCTAATGCGGTTTCCGTTTATGTCGGAAACGTACCAACCCATGATTCGGCTTTTCTGAATGATAAGACGTGGGGTATTATCGTAGTAATGATTGCCGCTATCATAAGGATAGTCATATTGGGCTTGTATAGATAGGAATCCGAATAAAATCGAAATAAGGATAAGTAGTGGTTTCATGTGCAATCTTTTTTCATTTGACGAAGTTAACGAAAAAAGGTTTAAACGCAGTCATAACTTATTATTAATCTCTGCTGGGAATATGCGATTTTCTGTGTTCGAATAGAAGTCTGTTTGTATATCGGCGAGTGTTTATAGGTTGTTGTAATGACTCTAAAAATAAAAAGGTAGGCCGTATGAATCTTTTAGTGCATTGTTTATGTAACTTTGCAAGAGGCAATGCGACAAGTGAGATTTCGGTACGAGTGTATTTATTGTTGTCCGAAGCTGCGCTGTCGTTGGAGAAATAATTTATAAGATATGAATGTGAGGATAGAGGAAAGTTGGCGAAAGAGGCTGCAAGACGAGTTCGATAAGCCCTATTTCGAGCGATTGGTTTCTTTTGTGCGGAGCGAATATGGCCGTGCGCATGTTTTGCCTCCGGGACATTTGATATTTCATGTATTCGATGCATGTCCTTTCGAGTCTGTGAGAGTTGTTATTTTAGGTCAGGATCCCTATCCCAATCCCGGACAGTATTACGGTGTTTGTTTCTCTGTCCCCGAGGGGGTGGCTATTCCCGGTTCTTTGTTTAATATGTTTAAGGAGATACATGATGATTTGGGTAAGCCTATTCCCGCTTCGGGTAATTTGGATCGGTGGGTGAGGCAAGGTGTATTTCCTTTGAATTCTGTGCTTACTGTGCGAGCTCATGAAACAGGATCGCACCGAAACATGGGCTGGGAGGTTTTTACCGATGCGGTCATTCGAAAGTTGAGCGATGAGAGAGAAAATCTCGTGTTTATGCTGTGGGGGAGTTATGCTAAGGAGAAGATTGCGCTTATTGATGTTCGCAAGCATTTGGTTTTAACAGCCGCGCACCCGTCGCCACGATCGGCTGATCGTGGCTTTTTCGGATGTCGGCATTTCAGTAAAGCGAATGCATTTTTACGGAGTAAGGGAATACGGGAAATCGATTGGTGAGATTTTTAGTCCCCGTTTATTATGATTTCAATCTTAGTATAAAACGGCTCCCTTTTCCTAATTCGCTTTCTACGGAAAGAGTCCCCCCATGTGCTTCTACAAAATCTTTGGATATAGACAATCCTAATCCGCTGCCTTGTACTTTTGTTCCCGGCACTCGGAAATAACGGTCGAATATGCTTTGATGATAGCGAGGGTCGATTCCCTTCCCAAAGTCTTGTACATAGATTTCGACCATATTGCCGTCTTGGTGAGTGCCGATAATGACGCGACCATTTTCTTTGGAATAACGTATGGCATTGCTTACAAGATTGGTAAGTACCCATGCTATTTTTTCGCTGTCGACAAATAGTTTCTTTGTATTTTCGTCATAGTCGACTTCGATGTGTATGTTGAATTTGTCGGCTTGTACCTGATTGGCCTTGATCGCATATTCGATCAATTCTATGGGCCGGGTTATCTTGGGCATCAGTTGTAGTTTTCCGGCTTCTACTTGGGTCATGTTCAGTAATTCTCCGGTGATATTGAGCAACCGTTCTCCGTTTTCCTTAATACTTTGGGAGAGTTGTTCTTGTTCTTTGTTAAGAGACCCGATACGTCTGTCTTCCAATAATTGCAAACTCATCATAATGGCTGATATGGGAGTCTTCAATTCATGAGATATCGTCGAGATAAATGTTGTTTTCGCAGAATCCAGCTCTTTAAATTCCGTGATGTTTTTCAATATAATTACGTGCCCCAGTTTTTCGGGCTCTTCACTGTCGTGATTCGTGTTGTCTATTTCTATATAGGAGGCTTTGAAGTAACTTTCTTTATTGTCGGCATATATTTTGATAGGCTCTTTCTGAGGATTGGGAGAAACCAGTTCTCGTATTAATTTCCTTAATAAATCATTCTTCAAAGAAATCTCTTCGGCCGATTTGAAGATTGTGTTTTCTTTTTTCAGATTCAGTATGTTCAGAGCTTCACTATTTATGAAAAGTATTTTGCGGTCTGGATCTAATCCTATTATGGGATCGCTGATGCTATTGATAATCGCTTCGAGAAATTTTTTATGTGCCAATAGTGTCGATAGGGTGGTAGATCTGTATTCGGACAAGTGTTGAGCCATTCTATTGAAACTATCGACCACATTTTTAAATTCTTCGTTTTTATCCGATATATTCAGCCTTTTTTCATAGTTGCGATTCGCTATTTCGAGGATACCGTCGGTTAGCTCCTTGATAGGTCTATTTATCGATTGAGGAAGCCAGATAGCTAATGTGATACCGCAGACTATGCAGATGCCTCCGATAATTGCCACCCATACAACGGCTTGTTTTAAGCCTGTCGAAGCTATCGGGCTGTCTGGTTCGGCAGCCGTCAGCATCTGTAAATAGATAACTGATAAGGAGACCAGCAGAATAATCATTCCGGTCAGTAACCCTATACTTAAAAGCAACTTTGTTTTTATATTCATGACGGGTATTTTTATTAGGCTAAGATAATTAAATCTATATTGTTCTCGGATAAAGATTTCATGAAATTTTTATATTTGGACACCGTAAATATGGTTTTGGGCAATTTCAGTGCTGGAATTCCTGTACATATTGTTGTAATTTGTTTTTCGATTGCGACCTTTATGATGCTTTCGAGAATGTGCGGGGAATGTACCTGTATGACTTCTCCACCTAATTCAGTGGCTAATTTGAAATGGTTTAACAGATGTCGCTGATCTGCCAGCGAGATGCGATCGGGATCCTCTTTGGGTGTTTGTACATATAGTACGAAAAATTTTGTGTTATATCGTGTAGCCAATCGAGCGCAGCGTCGAATGATTTTGCGGGGCGTTTTTTCGTGGGAACTGATACACGCCATGAATTTTTCATGACGTACGTGAGATGTATCTAAGGGGAGTTCGTTTTCTACTTTTTTTTCGACTCGTAAAGCAACTTCTTTGAGTGCGAGTTCTCGTAGTTGTAAAATATTCTCGGCCTTGAAAAAATTATTCAATGCCAATTCTATTTTTTCCGGCCTATATATTTTCCCGGCTTTTAACCGTTCGATCAATTCTTCTGCTGTGAGGTCTATATTTACGACTTCATCGGCCTCTTCCAAAACACGATCGGGAATTCGTTCTCGAACTTCGATTCCCGATATTTCCTGCACCTCTTCGTTCAGGCTTTCGATATGTTGGATATTTACTGCCGAAATGACGTTGATACCGGCATCGAGTAACTCCATGACGTCTTGCCATCGCTTTTCATTGCGACTACCTTCGACGTTGGTATGAGCCAGTTCATCGACAATGACCAATTCGGGACGCATTTGAAGGATAGCATCCAAATCCATCTCTTCCAATTCTTTCCCTTTGTAGAAAATTTTTTTTCTCGGGATAACAGGAATCCCTTGTAGGATAGCTTCTGTACCGGTACGTCCGTGTGTCTCTATGAAACCCACTTTCACATCTACTCCGTTTTCTAAGAGTTCGTGGGCTTCTTGTAGCATTCTATAAGATTTCCCTACACCGGCAATCATGCCGATGTAGAGTTTAAACTTACCTCTTCTCGATTTTTTTATCAAGTCGAGAAAATATTGTACATTTTTTTCGTTTTCAATTATATCCATTCTCCCTGTTATGGTTTAAGAGTGATTCCGAATACGATATGAGCATCTTCCATACGAGGGTTCCATATTACTTGTGAAAATATCGGAAGGGAGAACGAATCTGTGATTTTAATTGCGTAGCTTCCTTTCAATGCTACATTAGTAACGGCAAATCCGTTGGTATAGTATTGAGGTGCTTTATAAGGTACTATACCACATGTTACATTGAGATCGACCGATTTTACACTGAACGGATAATTGAGTTCTACATAAGACGAGTAGTTGTTTTTATCGCCTTTTTCATTTTTATCCATACCGGCAAACATGGTGTACCATGCGATCGAAAGAGGAAATTTTTCTACCGGAAGTACATAAGCAAGACTTGCTTCGAAATGATGAGCTGTCGTCTTGTTATTGAAATCGAAATATTTTCCAGCTCCTTGTCCGGCCCACCACATATCGGCAACCGAAACTGTTAGTCCCAATTTGGGGAAGGTATAAGCCAGAGTCAAGTCAAGTTCTTTATTCGCAGAGGGAATATTACCATTCCGGTAACCATCGAAGTCGGTAGATCCCCATGCTGTCAACGATAGGTTTTCAACACTGAAACTCAAAGTCGGTTGAATACTGGCGCCTGTTTGATACATACCTCTCCACACATAGGAACTGACTAAATCACCTTGTACATTGAATCGTACTTGGGCAGATGCTTTATTGGTAAACATGGCAAGGAGCCCTATAATCGAAATGATTATCAATGCTCTGATGAGTCTGGCTCCTTCTTTATCTATTGATTGTTTCTTTTTCATGATAGCTATTGCTGAAATGTTCTTATTTGTTTTCATAATTTTCTAAATTAATGTTCAATTTTAATACGTTTACTTTCTCTGTTCCGAATAATCCTAAAAATGGTTTTTCAATTGTTTGGTCTACTATCTCTTTCACGGTAGCTTCGTCCATATTTCTGGCTGCGGCAACACGCTTTACTTGTACGTATGCGCTTTTTGGCGTGATATCAGGGTCGAGTCCAGAACCACTGGCTGTGACCATTTCGGCCGGTACATTTTTACGTTCCAAATAAGGGTGGTGTACCAAGAAGGTGTCGATACGAGTTTCTACTTCTGCCAAGTATTCTTCGTTCGTAGGTCCTTTGTTGCTACCAGAAGAACTACTGGCATCATATCCATCTCCGGCACAAGAGGGACGACCCCAGAAATAGATGTCTTCGGTGAAGACTTGCCCTACATTGGCTGCACCCACTACTTTCCCATCTAAGGTCGCAACCTCGGCGTTTCCAGAGTTTGGCCCTGCGAATTGGGCGAATATCCATAATATCAGTATATAAAATACTGAGAAGAAAAGGCAGAAAACTAATGTTAGCCTGATTGATTTTATGAAGTTTTTCATTGTTGCTTTTATTAAAAGAATAATCCTATTACTAAATCTATGAGTTTAATGCCGACGAATGGAGCTATTATACCACCTAGTCCGTAAATGAGCAGGTTGCGGCGGAGTAAAGCCGAAGCTCCGATAGGCTTGTATTGAACACCTCTTAAAGCCAATGGAATCAATATGGGAATAATGATTGCATTGAAAATAATGGCCGATAGAATAGCACTTTCGGGACTGTGTAATCCCATAATGTTCAGTGACGCTAATTCTGGTACGGCTATCATGAATAGAGCCGGAATAATAGCAAAGTATTTTGCGACATCATTGGCGATGGAGAATGTGGTAAGGGTTCCGCGAGTCATTAATAATTGTTTCCCGATTTCTACAATTTCGATTAATTTCGTCGGATCGTTGTCCAAGTCTACCATGTTTCCAGCTTCTTTGGCTGCCTGAGTTCCACTATTCATAGCTACACCAACATTCGCTTGGGCCAAAGCAGGTGCATCGTTGGTTCCGTCACCCATCATGGCTACCAGTTTACCGGCACTTTGTTCTTTCTTGATGTAATTCATCTTGTCTTCGGGTTTGGCTTCTGCGATGAAGTCATCTACACCGGCTTTTTCTGCAATGTATTTGGCCGTTAATGGGTTATCTCCGGTAACCATGACTGTTTTAACTCCCATTTTACGCAACCGTTCGAACCGTTCCTGTATTCCCGGTTTGATAACATCTTGTAATTCTATGACACCGGCAGGTTTTTCATTGACGCTAACTACAAGAGGGGTTCCTCCATTTTTTGAAATCTCTGTGATACGATTTTCCAAATCTTGTGGAATTTCGTAGCCTGCGTTTTGAGCAATTTTTCGAATAGCTTCTGCTGCCCCTTTTCTAATCCGAGTACCGTCTGCTAAATCTACACCGGAACATTTTGTTTCGGCACTGAATTTGATAAGTTTGCTACCGGTTGTATTCAAGTTATGTACTCTTAAACCCGATTCACGAGCCAGTTCTACGATAGATTTACCCTCGGGAGTTTCATCGGATAGAGACGACATCATACAAATTTCGGCGAAAGCATGATTTTCCAAACCGTTGGCGGGATAGAAATGGGTAGCTTTACGGTTTCCGATTGTAATAGTTCCTGTTTTATCCAAAAGGAGAGTATCGATATCTCCGGCAGTTTCTACTGCTTTTCCCGATTTGGTAATTACATTTGCTCTCAGAGCTCTATCCATTCCTGCTATACCGATAGCTGAAAGCAAACCTCCGATTGTCGTCGGGATAAGGCAGACAAACAACGATAAGAAAGATGCTATTGTAATAACGGTTCCTGTATAGTCGGCAAACGGTTTAAGGGTTACACATACGATTAAGAATACCAATGTGAAGCCGGCTAAAAGAATTGTCAGCGCAATTTCGTTAGGAGTTTTTTGTCTGGAAGCGCCTTCGACGAGAGCAATCATTTTGTCCAAGAAACTTTCTCCCGGTTGTTGTGTAACAAGTACTTCGATGCGATCCGAAAGGACTTTTGTTCCACCGGTCACTGAACTTTTGTCACCACCGGCTTCTCGAATTACAGGAGCACTTTCTCCGGTAATCGCACTTTCGTCGATAGAAGCCAATCCGTTTATGATTTCACCATCGGCTGGTATGGTATCACCTGCTTCACAGATAAATACATCACCTTTTTTCAGTTGAGAGCTACTTGTCGTTTTTATTTGTCCATTGACAAGTAGTTTTGCCGGAGTTTCTTCGCGGGTTTTTCTCAAACTATCGGCCTGTGCTTTGCCTCGGGCCTCAGCGATAGCTTCGGCGAAGTTGGCGAATAATAGTGTGATAAACAAGATAACAAAAACCCATGCATTGTACACGAATGAACCTTGAGCGTTGTCAAAGATGGAATAAATCATCACAAGGAACATAATGGCTGTACAAACTTCTACCGTGAACATGATGGGGTTTTTCACCATGATTCGAGGATTCAATTTAACGAATGATTGTTTTAAGCTCGTTAAAACTTGCTCTTTTTCAAATAAAGAAGCTGATTTATTATTTTTCATATCTATCGTTCTGTTATTATAAGCTGAAATGTTCTGCAATAGTACTTAATGCTTGAACCGGGAAGAATGACAGAGCTGCAACGATAAAGATGACAGCGAAGGTCATGACACCGAAAGTAACGGTATCGGTTTTTAAGGTTCCTGCACTTTCTGGTACATATTTCTTATTGGCTAATAATCCTGCAATGGCAACTTGTCCTACGATGGGAAGGTATCGGCTGAGTATCAATACTATACCGCAAGAGTAGTTCCAGAACCATGTATTATCGCCCAAACCTTCGAAACCGGAACCATTATTGGCGGCACAGGAAGTAAATTCATAAAGCATTTCGCTTAGTCCGTGGAATCCCGGGTTATTCAACCAACCGCCTTCGTTTTCGACAAAGGAAGGTGCATGGACATATAAATAAGCCGCTAATGAGGTTCCTACTAAGATGACAAATGGGTGTAACAAGGCAACGATCGTAGCGATTTTCATTTCTCGAGCTTCTATTTTTTTGCCGAGGAATTCGGGGGTACGACCAACCATCAATCCACTGATAAATACGGCGATAATGATAAAAGTAAAGTAGTTCATCCAACCTACACCTACACCACCGAACCATGTGTTGATTTGCATGTTCAGCATTTCGATCATGCCGGAGAGAGGCATGGTAGAGTCATGCATACCGTTTACAGAGCCGTTGGAAGTAACGGTGGTTGTCACGCTCCAAAGCGCCGTGGCAGCAGAACCCAGTCGGACTTCTTTTCCTTCCATAGCACCGTTGTCTTGTGCTATACCCATTGTGTCGATGCGCGGGTTGCCACCTGTTTCTTGGGATACATTTATCCATACCCCGGCTAAGTAAGCAAATAGCATTACTCCGAAAATACTGTATGCTAATTTCTTTCGTTTAAGGTAAAACCCAAAAGCGAATACCATAGCCATAGGTAAAATCAGTATGGCCCAACATTCTATCATATTGGTGAGATAGGTAGGATTTTCAAGAGGGTGCGATGAATTTACTCCGAAGTATCCACCTCCGTTCGTACCTAATTGTTTGATGGGAACTATCGCCGCAGTAGGACCTTGCGATACATATTGTGTTTGTCCTTCTATTGTAGTCACTTCCATCTTTCCGTCAAAGCCCATAGGGGTCCCTTCTATAATCAGTATGAATCCGATAACGAGGCAAATAGGAAGTAAAACACGGGTACAGCTCCTTACTAAGAAGTACCAGAAGTTTCCAATTGTTTTGGTCGTTTTAGCGGCCAATGCCTTCATGATACCCGCCATTGCCGCCATACCGGTTGCAGCGGTGATGAATTGGAACAGCATGATAACGAATAACTGGGTGAGATAGCTTAGCCCACTCTCTCCGCTATAATGTTGTAAGTTACAATTCACGAGGAAGCTGATACATGTGTTGAATGCCTGATGAACAGACTGTCCTAAATTGCCGTCTGGATTTAGGGGCAGTACTCCCTGAGAAACTAACAATATCATTCCCCAGAAAAACCAAAAGAGGTTTATCACGAGCAATGCTTTCAGGAATTGTTTCCAGTTCATCTCTTCTGTTGGATCGACACCTCCCAGTTTGTACATGATTTTTTCGATGGGAGTCATGAAGTCCGACCAAACTTTCTCACCTTTGAAAACCTTTGAAATGTATTTCCCGATGGGGTAGGCGAGTACGACCATCAGGACAATTTGTGCAATAACACCTAATATCTCTGTATTCATTGTGTTTAATCTTTATAAATGACTAAAACTTTTCGGGCTTTACTAATACATACATCAGATACCCGAACATAATTACGCTGATAATAAATAATGCAGTGTACATGTTAAATCTCCTTTTAATTAAATTTTTTCAAACCAGTCTATGCACTTATAGAAGAGCCAGAAACAGGCAATTCCACTGAGTATACAAACTCCAAAACCTAATGCGTCAAATTCCATGTTACATTTTTTTTAAGTGAATACTAAATTATTTTTTTTCGGTTTGGGGTATGCCAAAGTTGTGCCAATATTGTTTTTGAATATTTTAATTGGTTCATAATTAGTATTATAAATGAAAAGGGAGCATCTGGCGAACAGATACTCCCTTTTCATTTTGGTAGGGTCGTGTATTATTTTGAAAAGAATTAGAGTTTATATTCCTCTATTTTTCGATATAAAGTGGTAAGTCCTATTTTTAGAAGTTTTGCAGCTTCAGTTTTATTACCGTTCGTATAGTCCAGTACTCGGGCGATGTGGCGTTTTTCCATAGCCGATAATTCAAAACCACTGTTATTACAGCTTTTTTCCTTAAAAGCTGCATTTTGTATTTCTATGGGTAAATCTTCGGGGTGTAACTCATCATTTTCACAAACAATAAGACTCCTTTCGATAACGTTTCTGAGTTCACGCACATTGCCTTTCCATTCTTGTTGTTCGAGCATGTCGATGAATGCTTTGGAAACTGTTTTCGAGGAATGGGTCATTTTTTCGGATAAGGATTGTACAAACGCTTCGGTTAGAAGCCTAATATCTCCCGGACGTTCTCTCAAAGGCGGTAAATGTATTTGGAAAACCGACAGCCGATAAAACAAATCCTCCCTGAAATGCCCTGCATTTATTTCTTCCGGCAAGTTTCGGTTGGTTGCTGCAATAATACGAACATTTACAGATGTCGGTTTGGTTTCACCTATTTTGATATATTCTCCGGTTTCTAATACTCGAAGCAACTTGGCTTGCAATTCTATCGCCATTTCTCCGATTTCATCTAAAAATATCGTTCCGTTGTGAGCCTCTTCGAAAAGTCCCTTTTTGTCTTTCAAGGCTCCGGTAAAGGAGCCTGCTTTATGTCCGAATATTTCGCTTTCCAAAAGCTCTTTGCTAAATGCCGAACAATTTATTGCAACGAAATTTCCTTTATTTCGTTTGCTCTCGTGGTGAATCGCTTGGGCGAAAACTTCCTTTCCTGTACCGGTCTCTCCGGTTAAAAGAACCGGTACATCGGTCGATGCCACTTTTCGTGCCAACGCGATAGCTTCCAACAAAGGCTTTGACTGACCGAGAATAGAATTGAATGAATATTGCTGAAAGGTTTCTTTTTCGGGACGATTTTTTACTCCGTTAGTTCGAGCTTTTCCCATAGCCCGACTAATCAGAGGAATAATTTTGTTATTGTCGTCACCTTTGGTTATGTAGTCGAAGGCTCCGTTTTTTATGGCTTGTACCCCGTCGGGTATATTTCCGTGGGCTGTTAATAAAATGATTTCCGATTCGGGCGATATTTTTTTAATTGTTTTTATGAAATCTACACCATTCCCGTCGGGGAGAAATACATCGCATAAGACAACATTGGGAGAATACTCCATTTGTTTTACTGCTGCCTTACAGTCTCCTGCCTGTAAAACTTCATATCCTTCCAGCCCTAAAATGCGGGCTAATAACTGTCTTATCTGTGGTTCGTCGTCGATGATTAGAACCTTATTCATAATATTCTCATTCTTACTCATGCGTGCAAAGATAGGATATATTTTTGTTCCGAAAAAGCAGATACAGAAAAGGCGAGACATTGCATGTTCCCGCCTTTATAGTTTATGGAAAATTTATTAAAGAGCAATTTTAAATGTCGGACCGTACCCTTCTATGGAGATGAAATATATGCCATGAGGGAATCCCTCTATACTGAGAACCGTTGTTTCGTGTTCGGCTGAAATTTGTCGGCTCAAAATGCCTTGATCGGTATATATCGAAATCAATTTTCCAGTTTGAATGCCGTCAATTTGGATTGCGTTATTGTGTCTGACAATAGAAATATTTTTATGAATATTGGTTATGGCCGAGGAGGTAGATAGATTGACCGAGAAAGCATCGGAGAATGCAGTTTCCATAAACGAATGTGCCTTTACACGTACTGTGTAATCTTTTTTATCGAGATTAGAGAAACTGGCCTTCTTTTCGGTAAGTCTGGTTTTCGTGTCGACAACTTGTCCATTGGCAGATAATTCGACACTCCATGTGTTACCGTCGGTTCCGTCCCATAAAATGTCGAATGAATTTTCGGTTTGATTTTCTGTCCGTAGATTCGTAGGAGTCTGCGCTACTGTTTCCCAACTGTAATCGGTATCGATAGTGCCCATACACCATGCTTGATTACCTTCGGGCTCTGCTAAGTTGGCCGTGTGGTCTCCATTACCTTCTGCGAAATTGAAATTTTTAATCAGTCCTGTCGTGGACGGTTCTATTTGTTTCTGATAATTATTTTTTATTTCTTCTGCTGTGCGGGCTACACTCCAAAGTCGAAAGTCTGCCATTTTGCAATTGCAAGGATTGCCCCACGGAGCAGTTCCCAAAAAAAGAGGCTTTCCATCGGCTTCCGTATTATATCCTGTTGTATTCTCCTGTGTTCCGGCTACTTCACCGTTAACATAGACAATCATCTGACTTCCGTCGGCGACACAAGCGATGTGAGTCCAGTTCTCTTTCCAAGAAGTAGGATCGATCCATATAGATGCTCCGTCCAACTGAAATTTAAACCACCCGTCGAATCCTAATGCGAATCCCTTGTCGTTGTGCATATTGCTAGCGAAAAATCCGGTACTATTGTCTATATATAACCATGTTTCTAAAGTCATTTGATTAGACCCGATTGTTGTTTCTAACGCATTCATACCGGCAGCCGATGTTTTGAAAGAAATAGCTCCGATGTCCGCTTTTGTAGGCATAGCTGCAAAAAGACAGGCTGTTATTAAACCTGCGATTTTGAATGAAGTAATTGTTTTCATAGATTTGAAATTTAAATGATTAAAGAATTATTTACTGAGAATTTCTAAAATGGATTTTCTGAATTTTTCTATTTCTGCGTTGTTTTTCGAGTATTTTTCGGGCGATTGGTATATAGATTGGAAAAGGGTTTCGCTTTTGGCTCTTCCTATTTTCTTTTCGAGCTTGGCAAGGTATTCATAGTCTTCCATACTGTCTCTCCAACGTTCCATTCGTATTGATACTACGGGGCTTGTGCTGTTGAAATATTGGCCGGGGTAAATCAGCACACCGTCGCCCTCGGGGAGGTCTTTGCGAAAAGCCAATGTGTCGGATTCGGCATAGGCATTGACTGCCCAATATAGGAATCCGGTGGTACGCTCTTTCCAGCTGCGCCATAATACAGCTCGATGCTGGTATCCGTCCATCGTGAGCAATAGATTGGGCTGCTCTTCTCCGGGGCCCATGCAGACATAAGTCCACCATTCTTCATTGCCTCGGAGAAGAGAACGGCATGTGTCTGCGTTGGCTTCGTTCGCTTGTAAAGCCCAAGCGCTCATACTGAAAATTTGAGTGTCTCCTCGCCAAAGGTCGAATACGGAAAACAACCGGTCTTTGTATTTCCCGTCTTTCGGTCCACAGTAAAAGGTCGTGAGGACCTTTGCTTCGGGCATGAGCTTGTGTATTTCTTGGGAATATTGACCGATGAGGTGATATTCTTTCATATAAGCAGGTTCGTCCCATAAGTAGAAGTAGGATTTATCGAGTAAATCGGTTTGTTTTAATCGCTGCAACAAGCTGTCCAATTCGTTGTATGACAGAGAGTGGTAGGGGACAGCGAACCGATTGAATCGTTTGTCCGATAGGAAAGGAACTGTTCGCTTGTCGTTCCATTTCCACGGAGATGAAGATGCCTCATGTTTCATGCTGTTGGCCAACCATGTGGAGAAATAGGGATTCATGCGATAATCAAGGCATAATTCTGCCCATTCCAGTTTGTTTTGCAAAGTTTGTTCTTTCGAAGTCGAGTCGATGAGATTCTTTTCTATGATACCGAATGCTGCTGGTAACGAAGGTGTCGAGGGTAATGCCGTGTCGTACACTTGCAGATCGATTTTTATTTTTTGCCGTTTTCCGTTACCATCGATCGAAATTTGTTCTTCGTATTTCCCCGGTCGGATCGACTCGGCCGTACGGAATGTAATCCATAGTTTAGCGATAGAGTCATTTAAAGTAATTTGTTCTCCATCTATGGGGACTAAGGCATCGTCGAATCCATATACCGATTTGATTTGCCGACAACTATATCGGATAGAATTGTCGTCATTTCCGTTTCGATGTATTTTATAAGTTTCTCCTGGACAGCCTTTGAAAACGATTTGGATATGTTCCGCTTCATTTTTAGCGAGGAATAACGTGCCGGAATTTTGGGGTTGAACTTTATGAAAATCAGATGCTTTGTCGGTCGAAGGTATAAGGTAACATTCGATTGTTTGTTGACAAGAGATTAAAAAGAATGTACAGCTTATGATGAGAAGCCGATAGAAAAGGTGATGTTGCATATCGAAATATTTATTCTGTGATGTTTTCAATTAAATTTTTACGTAGAGCCAATGCGTATTTGCTTTGATCTGTGTAGTTCGAGGGACTCTTATAGACGTTGTTGAGAAGAGATAAGGCGGCCGATCGTCCGAGTTTTTTTTCGTACAAGACCAGCATGTCGTAATCTTCGGCTCCATCGCGCCATCGTTCCAACCGGACAGAGGTACAAATTTTGTTTGTGCCGAACGATTCACCGGGATAGATGAGTATCCCGTCTCCTTCGGGCAGTTCAGGGCGAGGTCTGAGGGGATAAACGCTGGCGAATCCGTTGACGACCCAATATAGGAATCCGGAATTTTGTTCTTTATAATTACGCCACATGGTCGCCCTGTTACCGATAGCGGTAGAATTTGAGGCAAGCCCCGGAGTGTTGGACATGCACACGTAGCTCCACCATTCTTGTCCTGATTTTAATTTGGCTTTGCATTGCTCCGAGCGATTTTCATTATCCTGCAACGCCCATACGCCAGTACAATAAATAGATGTCGCTCCATTTAGAATGTCGAATACGGCGAATAAATCGTCTTTGTGTTCTCCGTCGGTAGGGCCGCAATAGAATGTAGTGAGCACTTTGGCTTCCGGTGCATATCGATGAATGCGATCCGAAAGAGTTTTGATCTGTTCATATTCATCGGTCTTTGTAGGTTCGTCCCATACATAGAAAAATGCTTTGTTTAGCAATCCGGTTTCGCGAGCTTTATTCAGCATCATCTCTAACTCACCGTCGGATAACCCATGCGATGGCAAGGCAATACGGCTAAAACGTTTGTCTGCCAAGTATTCCCAGGTGCGATCGTCATTCCATGCGTATGGCGAGGAGAAACATTCGGTTTTCATCGTTCCGCTCAGCCATGTGGAAAAGTAGGGTGATATGCGATATTCCAATAAAAGATCCGAAGCTGCTTTGCGCTTTTCTATTTTTTGTTCTTCCGATAGACCGGTGAATATGAAATTTTGAGGGTTGATTCCGAATACCGAGGCAATAGATGGAGTTTCTGGCAAAGAGGCGTTAACGACATTAATCGATATAGCTACGGCATATTCTTTGTCATCGGTTTTGAATCGTATGATTTCTTTATGTCGTTTAGCCTCGGCTTCGGACCTGACTTTAAAAGTGAGCCAAGCTCGCACTACTTTGTCGTCGGGTTCTATTTCGTTATCGCAAGGAATCAGAACATCGTATTTCCCGTTGAAAGCTTCCAGTTTCCGACATTGAAATTCAATGGCATCGTTGTTGCCGATACGTTCTATTTTCAGACTTTTTTTACTATCGGTTTGTATAACGAGCTGTACACTTTCGTATTCGTTACGAACCATATTTATATCGTATCGGTTTTCTGGATCCGAGTTGGAATAATTTTCTATGTTATCCAGACTGTTTAATAGCCAAGTATTGGTCGCTACGGAGGGAACGTCGTTGTCCGAATTTTCTTTTTCACCCGGCCCGTCGTCTTTACAGGCGGCAAGTAAAAACGAGAATAGTATTATATAATAAAAATGTGATGATTTCATACCTACAAGACTATTTAGTTAGTTTAATCAGTTTTACGCCATGCGCAGGAACAGAAAACGAGACGGAGTTATTTTTGATTTCCATTGATTCGTTTTTCCACAAATCGGTGATGTGACCGTCTCCGATATAATTTATGGTTTGTAGTGGAAAGGTGTAAGATTCTATATCTTTATCGGTAGTGTTAAATATGGCGATATAGTGGGTCAATTCGTCTTCGCTTTGAGCATACCAAGCGATTATTCCATTTCGATCGAACAATTCTTTATTTCCTTTGGAATATTGATTAATGTCAAGTACCTCTTTATTTGTAATCAAGTTTAGCGTGAAATCGTCTATTTCGGGTAGATTACAGCCAATCATCAGAGGGGATCTAAACATGGCCCATAGTGTGAGCATTGTGTATTGTTCGTCTGGTGTAAAATTACTCATTCGGGGAGTTCCTCTCATGGCTCTTTGTGCCATTGGGCCTATGGGGAGCATATCGGCGTCGGGCCAGTGCCCTTTACAAATATACTTTTGCCATTTCCGGCAAAGTGGAAATTGTTCTTTCAGGGCCTCCCAGTTGTCCCAGAAATCTTCGGAAATGCGCCATAGTTGGGCTACGCTTTGCAAATGTTTTATGTTCTCGACAGGGGCAGGGCCAGGAGAAAGGCTCAGGACGATGGGCCTTTTCCCTTTTCTTGCGGCTTTGGTTATCGCTTCTATTTCGTCGTGTGCATAAATGGGAGATAGTAAATCGTCGGCCTTTACATAGTCTATTCCCCATGATTCATAAAGTTCGAAAAGCGAATCATAGTATTCCTGAGCTCCGGGCTTACTCATGTCTATCCCATAAAATCCGAAATACCATTTGCATCGAGAATCGGTATTGACAATGTCTCGTGCTCGATATGATGTCCCTTTTATGGGCGTATTAGCTTCGACAGCTTGAATGGGAATGCCTCTCATGATGTGTATACCTAATTTTAAGCCTCTGCTATGCAGATAATCGGCGAGAGGTTTCAACCCTTCTCCGTTTTTTGCAGATGGGAATTTTTCCGCATCGACGATGAGGCGTCCGAATTTGTCGATGATTTGATGTGGCGTTGCCGATTCATATTGCTCCAAAGTCTCCATGCCGGGCGCATACCAACCGGCATCGATAACAATGTATTCCCAACCGTATTTTTTCAGATTTTCGGCCATGAAGTCGGCATTGGCTTTAACTTCGTCTTCTGTTACAGAAGTTCCAAAGCATATCCAGCTGTTCCAACCCATCGGTGGGCGTTCGGCTAATATTGCGGTGGATTCCGGTTGGTTGGTTTTGTTGACGTTGGTGCAATTAGAACAAAGTAGGAGTATGAGTAGCCCTATTGCAATTGAGGTTTTGATGTTCATGATATTCAGTTATCGGGGTTAAGGATAAGTATGTTATACGTTATTGCCGAAGGATCCGGCAATAACGTATAGCAATAGTTTAATCTAATACGCAGCGGACACTATATCCTCTGTTCCTGTCGTAAGGATAAAGGGCGGCTCCTGAATCGTTAAGTGTGAATCCGTATGTTACTCCCTGATTGGGGAAGTTTACGGGATCGGGATTCCACGGGTACACATCTCCGTCTTTGGGAGCTGTCGAGGTCCAGAAATAGGTATTGGCAAAGGCTTCTATTACATCGTTTTCAGGTATGCTCCAAATGTATCCAGTCCCAGCCATATTGAATCCGATAGAGTTCATACCGACATCTCCGGCATTAGGATCCCAATAGCTTTTTTCTTTTAATATGGTGGCGGGCATAGTGGGGTCACCGCAAGCATTGATTAAGAAGTCCCATTCAGTTTTAGTCGGTATGTGCCAACCTTCGGGCGCTATACCTTGAATTTTTTCACCTTCTTCTGCTCCACGAGTGCCCCGTATGGTGGCGGTCCATGTGTAATACCCTCCGAAAACTTTTGTCCAAGATTCGTCTTCTCCTTCTTGGGGAGTATAGAATTTTACATCATTTTCTCCAAGAGGAGTTCCGTCGGAATAGGTCGTCGCTCTTAAATTGTCGGCCAACCATACGGCATAATCTTCGGATATGGGATCGAAAACACGACATACGCGATATTCTTCGTTGTCACGAGGATCGATGAAAGGTTTATAAAAACGGAACAATTTCATGCTGCGAATTTCGCTGCGGGACAAGGTTCCTTCGTTTTCGCTTTCAACCGCCCAATATAATTCACCTCTTTTGTATTCGCCTACGCCCAGTTTACCGAGTAAGTCGTCGAGGTCTTGATGGGTGAGAGATGTGTACATTTCGGTTCCGATATCAATTCTCTCGATGTTGTTCATCTCTTCATCGAGGCTGAATATAAGAGCGTATGTAGCTCCTTCTTTATCGCCTTCCCATTCGAATTTCAGTTTTCGTGTGGGATTTTCGTACAAAAGATCAAACTCTTCTAAATCGTCGGGCGCGTATAGTGTAATGTTGCTCTCTTGCCCTTTGGGGGCATTGTCATTGTTGTCTTCGGAACATGAGGTCGTAGCAATGAGTAGTGCTGCTGCTAAATAAAAAAGTGATTTTTTCATTGTAATTGTGTTTTTAGGGTTGATGAATTATTTAGTGATTTGTATAGTACCGATTTGTAGCCAGTCGTTTATGAATTTCCCGTTTTTTACGGCAAGATTCAATCCCGGTTTTTGATTTTGGGTATCGTCTGTAATGGCAACTGCCAATATGTATTGTCCGGCTGGGACAGTTAAAGATTCGCTGGTTTTATACGTTTTATCGGTTCCTTTTATTCATGCCGACGGTTCTGCGTTTTCATCGGTGATCCGTTGTTTTATTTCATGGCTTTCGGGATCGAGTAGGGCAAATGAAACTTTATATTTATAGTTCCATCTTTTGTTATTGTTGGGACATACGCCTACCCCACTATTTCGCCATATATGCTTTATGGATAATGTATTTCCCATTTGTACCGATACTGGATATTCTATTTGGATAGGGGTTAATCTGTATCCACCGTTACTAATGAAGTCTTTTACCAAATCTTTGGCGTGGGTTATCCAACCTCTGGTTTCGGTAGCCTCTCTCAAATCGAGTGTATTGGCATGTCCTCGTATAGCGTCTTTATAAGCCTGAGCATAAAAGTCGGACCATGATTTGAATTTGTCGGCATAAAGCGGATCGGTGTTCCACGGTTGATAGCTGTCGGAATTTCCTCCCCAATAGCAGCCTTCAGCTATGAATGCTTTTTGTGGGAAAAGCGAGTTGATGATATTGACTTCTGCATCTTGGAACCAATAACTGCCGATTCCGTCACGGCGAGTCAAAAAATCGTGTTTGTCGATAGCCAATCGTTTTTCATATTCGAATCCTATTTCTGTTCCAAAGTTCACGACAAGCAAAACATTTTTGAAATTCTCGGCATATAGGTCTGTAATCCATTGATACACTTTGAATTTATTATTGTTGTTCAAATATTGTACGTGATGCCCTTCGCCCCACCAGCCTAAATTGTAAGCGTCGATAAAATCTACTTGTTCGGGATTGTCGAATTCTTTGGCGAAAGCACGGATAAAATTCCCGAATTTTTCCTGAAAGACGGGGTCGTCGGCATAGGGAGTCCAGTTGTTGTTTTCATTTGCAGGGTCCCAGAGCTTATGGACTGCATAACCTTTGGCTCCGGCCTCTCTTACGAAGTCGGGAGTACCGTTATGAATATTGTCTTGTCCGTCGATGTAAACTCTGAATGCCAATTTCAATCCTCGGTCAAGGGCGCCTTGAATGAGCGCTTTGAAATTCTCGTCATGTTCCCATGCGTATTTACCTTCTTCTGGTTCGAGCTCAGACCATCGGGAACGCCAATAGAAAATAGAAGCATATTTTTCTGCTGCGGCTCCCTGTTGATTCCAATAGGTATTCGCTTGTGCGACGTAGTCGTTTGCATCGTCGTATAAAGTCCAACCCGATGCTGGATTGCGGATAAGTGTATTCAGGTCGGGTTCGAACGAGATTATTTCATCTCCCGATTGTAGATTGTCTTCGCCACTGTTCTTTTCACTGCACGCTGTAAGATTCATGCAGATACAAAATAGGAATAAATTAGGAAACAGATATTTAAAATTTAATTTGTTCATAACTAAAAACCTTCGTTATTTTTAAGATTTGGATTTTCATAAATTACCGATTGTGGTATTGCATATAGAATGTGTTTGGGTTCGGCCATAAGCTTGCCACGAGCAATGGCATTGGATATTAGTTCTCCATGACGAATCAAATCGGGGCGACGCATGCCTTCCCAACAAAACTCCCAACCTCTTTCTTTTAATAGGTGTGCTCTGAATGCATCTTTATCGGTTATATCATTTATCTCTTTTTCGTATTTGCTGCCTTTGTAATTATCGAATGCTCGTTCCCGTATTTCATGAACGAGGTCTTTGGCCTCTTGGGTCGGACCGTATATTTCGTTCAGAGCTTCGGCTCTGGCCAATATTACTTCGGCATATCGGTTTATTACGTATTCGCTGGCATCCCATTGCCCTGTCGTGCTAGGATTTTCTTGGTATTTCATTGGAACAGCACCCGGTTTACCCGTGTATTCAGTACGGCGGTCGACCATCTTTTTTCCATTCCAATAGGTCGCCAACAAAGCATTTCTCCGTTTGTCTTTGGGATCATAGGTGTCGTAAAAATCCCACGGAACAAGGAAACCTCCCCATTTAGTCAATGCTATTCCGTTTTGCGATACATAATCGGCGGGTAATGCATGTGCGAGGAAACAGTTTCCTAAGCCGCCTTCGGGGAAATTGGGTATTGGGAAAATTACTTCGCTGTTCCTTTGATTCGAAGGAGACCATATCGACATGTAATCTTTTTGTAGGGAGTATTCTCCGTCTTTTATCATGACTTCGGTAATCGAATCTACCCGATTCCACCACATCATAGCTTTGCCTTCGTCGTTTTGATAGTGGCGTTCTTGACCGGCTTCATGCATATAGAGTTTCAACATATACATTTGAGCGATACCTTTGGTCATTCTCCCGTATTCGCTTGCCGCGAGCAGACTGGCCGGTTTCAAATTTTCTTCTGCTTCTTTTAATTCAGTGTCTATGAAGTTGACATACCATTCTATCGAGGGCCGTTCTGGCATATAAGATTGGGCTTTTTGAGGATCGAGGGCTATATCTGGATCGGTAATTAATGGTACTGTTCCGTAGAGATCATATAGATCATATGCCCACATAGCTCTGAGACATCGGACTTCGGCCATATATCTGCGTTTTATTGGAGCGGATATAGATATTTTTCGCATGCGTTCCAGCAGAGAGGTCGCTTTGGTAACAGCGGGAACTAGTCCGGTATAAAATTGCCCTAAATCGGTTGTTTCAGCAGTCCACAGAAAATCGAGTTGTTTGTCCCATACCCAGTTGCAGTCACATTCATCGGTACAACCGATTTGCATAGTTAGTAGAGAACCCCATGCACAATTATAGCGATCCCAGCCTCCGCCACGTAGTTCGTGGTATATCCCGGTGACAGCAGCTTTGACATCGTTTTCGGTAGTCATCACGTTATCGGAGCCAAGTTGATCATAAGTTTCGTTTTCCAAAGAACACGAATATGCTGCTATGAGAAACAGCGAGGAGAAAAATATATTTTTAGTTTTCATAATTCATATAGGATTAAAAGGTTATGTCCACTCCAAAAGAATAGGTACGTTGATTGGGGTAACCGGCTTTGAAATCGGTTTCCGGGTCATTGCCAGAGTAAGGTGTAATTACGAAGGGATTTGAAACATCTGCAAAAATCCGGGCTCTGGAAAATACTTTCCGTATCCATTTTTGAGGAAGTGTATAACCCAGAGTGATATTTTTACAACGTATGAACCAAGCATCTTCACACAGATAATCAGATGGCTGCGGGTATTGGCTTACGAATCCAGACGGATATTTGCTGTGTGGGTTTTCACTAGACCAACGTTCGGATATTTCTTTCATCATGTTTTGTCCGTTTAGAATAAAACGAATATTGGGAATGGAGAATTTTCCACGCGTGGCGTTGTTGACGATTCGGTCGAACATGCCGTAAAAGAATATATTCAGATCGAAACCTTTGTATTCGAATGTATTTCCAAATCCGATTGAGAAGCCCGGATCGTATGTTCCCAATAATACGATATCCGCTTCATCGATAATCCCGTCCGGGGCATCTGTGTATTGAACGTTTCCGTTTTCATCGGGTATAAGGTTCCCGAAGTCGTCTCGGAGATAACCGTTTACGTCTTTTATTTTATATTCACCGGGCAGCAGGTTGGGCATGGAAGCGGGAGGTGTCTCGTCTATACCCAGAACTCCGTCAGATAGGTATCCGTAGTGAGCTCGAATGGGATCATTCGCTTTTTGCCAAGGGCTTAGTTCGTCTTCGGGATTACGCTCTTTCCAACGGTCTACATATCGGGTGAAATTAAGTTCAGTGTCCCATTTGAATTCTCCTGTAAAATTTCGGCTTTTCAAGGAGATTTCTATACCGGTACTTTGAGTTTTTCCGATGTTGGCGGCTACCGTAGATACTTCCATGAATGATTTTAGCGAGCGGTAACCCAAGAGGTCTTTCACTTCTTTTTTAAAATATTCGAATGTACCACTTAACCGTTGGTTGAAGAATCCGAAATCCAAACCGAAGTTAAATTCGGTTGTTGTTTCCCATTTTAAATCTGGGTTGGCGATTTGCGATTTTGCCGTTCCGGTGTTAATTGAATTGCCAAACACATATTGTTGCCATGCTGCCGTATAGTATTCAAAGGCGTTATTCCCGATTTCACTGTTACCCGTCTGACCTAAACTTATTCTCATTTTTAAGTCGGAGAGGAAGTCGACGTCTTTTAAAAAGTCTTCCTGTTTGATACGCCATGCGAATGCTCCCGACGGGAATATTCCGTATCGATTGTTTTCACCGAATCGGTTTGAGCCATCGACACGAGCAGTGAGTGTGAAAAGATATTTATCGAACAAGTTATAATTTATTCGACCGAAGTAGGAGATGAACATAGTTTTTGACTTGTTGGAAGCTACCGTGGGGCGGGCTGCTTCTCCGGAAGCCAGTGAGTTGTATTTGAATATATCGGTGAAAAATTGTGAATTGGCAGCAGAGAATCCTTCGTTGTTGAAATCTTGATAGGAATATCCTGCTAAAATATTGAACTTGTGCGCTTTTGCAATATTGAAATTATAGTTTACGGTTGCTTCTAACAAGCGGTCGAATTGCTGTGCCATACTTTTGCTGGCTTTTCCTCCTTCTTGCTTACCGTATAATGTAGTAGTGGGTATGTAGGAATTTCTTACACCGTTTTGGTCATCGAATCCTATATTGATTTTCGCAACCAATCCTTTTATGATTTCTGCTTGAAGAAAAGCGTTCACCAATAATCTTTTAGTTTGTGTATAGTCATCTATTTCGAGCATGGAAACAGGATTGGGTACAGTAGTCATTCGATCGCTTTGCGCATAATCCCCGTTTTTGTCTCTGACAGGAGTCGTCGGGTCGTACGACATAGCCGAGTTTATCAATCCAGAGTTTTCGAAGTCTTCTGTTCCCAATGGAACATTCGAGGACTTGATGTAACTTTGAGTCGCATTGATTCCGTATTTGAATATTTTATTTATTTGATGTTCGATGTTCAGACGTCCGGTATAGCGGGTGAAGTCGCTGTTTCTAACAACTCCGTTTTGATCGAAGAAGTTGAATGATGCCATGTATTTCAGGTTGGAAGTTCCGCCAGATACCGATAAATTGTGTTGGTGAATCATACCTTCTCTGGTAATTAAGTCATACCAGTCGGTTCCTTTCCCCGCATTTTTTATATCTTTTGCGTCATAAGGATAGACGATGGGGTCTTTTATCGACGATGGGTTCGTATTTCCGTATGGATATACTCTGTTGTTATAGAGCCATTGCTCTTTGGCGAATTTGTTGGCTTCGGTCATGAATTCTTCGGCCGTCATCATTTCCGTCTTGTTGGCAATTTGTTGGACGCCATAGTTTGCGCTGTAATTGACAACGGGTTTTCCCTCGCGTCCCTTTTTAGTCGTAATGATGATAACACCGTTCGCAGCTCTTGCTCCGTAAATAGCCGTGGAAGAAGCATCTTTTAGAATCTCTATGGATTCGATGTCGTTAGGGTTGATAGAGTTCAGAGGATTACGAGACCCGAAATCGCTATATCTGTTGTCTGCCGCCGGTTCGACTTGGGATCCTCCTACTGGAAATCCGTCGATGATGTATAAAGGTTCGTTTCCTGCTCCGGTAGATGCTTCGCCTCGTATACGTAGAGTGACGCCGCCACCCGGTTGTGCGCTGTTTTGAACCGATGTTATCCCGGCGGCTTTTCCCGATAACATGTGAGAGATCGATGTGTTGGCTGCCATCGGAAGGTCTTCGGTTTTTACCGAGGTAACAGCTCCTGTCAGGTCGCTTTTTTTCATACTGCCATATCCGATAACGACCACTTCGTCGAGGTCATTTATCTTTTCTTGTAGGGTGGCGTTCAATATATTCCCTTTTCCTAATTTTAGTTCTTGGGTATCGTAGCCTACATAAGAGAATTGTATAACAGATTTGTCGGGTACAGTTAAAGAATAATACCCGTCTATATTGGTTATCGTGCCTTTGTTGGCTCCTTTTGCAATGATACTTACCCCGATGAGCGGGTCACCTTGTTTATCGGTTACTCTACCGGAGATTTTTTTGCTTTCGGCTGAGCTTCCTGTTTGTTTCGAATCTTTTTCAGGGGCTTTAATGATTCTTACCATTTTACCTTCTATTTCGAAAGAAACCGGTTGGTTTTGGAATATGGTTTCCAATACCTTTTCGATAGGTTGGTTTTGCAAATCGGCATTGACTTTTTGTCGTAAGTTTACATCATTTGTTTTGACAGAAAAAGAATACCCTTCTTGATTCCGAAGAATTTCCAAAGCTCTTTCTACTGTTATATTCGGGAAGTTGACAGATATGTTTTGTCCGTATCCCATAAAGACGAAGCATAATAAAAATGGGATTATGCCTTTCTTGCATCTCCCGACAATGTCGGCGAAGTGATGAATTTTGTGCCTTTTCATGATAAATTAGTTTGATTGTCAATAAATTTCTATGATTTTACCATCTCGTTTGATTGTTAAATATCCGTCTAAATTCATGGCCGATAGAATGTCGTCTAAAGTTTCGTTGTTGACAAATGCCATGTGATAAGGAATTTGTTTGAGTGAATCGTTTTTGATAATTATGTTGACATCGAAATTCCGCTCTAACTGTTTGGCAATATCTTCCAATGTTTCGTTTTTGAAATAGTATTTTCCATCTTTCCATGAAGAATAGTCGGATAGGATAAAATTTTTCTTTTCCAGATTGTGGGTTGTGCGATTGTAATAAACTTGTTCGCCCGGAGAGAGGATACATTTCATTTCTTGGTCTGTCGTACTCGGATAACAGAACGCTACCGATCCATCGAGAAGGGCTACTTCTATTCTGTTGTCGTTGCTGTACGATTTTAAATTGAATTGGGTTCCTAAAACTTCTATACTGCTTTCGTTCGATTTAATGATGAATGGTTTTTCTTTATTTTTTGCCACAGAAAAATGACCTTCTCCCGTAAAGAATATTTGCCGGAAACGGCCGATGAACTCTTCGGGGTAAATAATAGTGCTGCCGGCATTCAACCATACAGTGGTGTTATCGGGCAAAGTGATATGTTTGATGTCGCCATATCCGGCACTTTTTTCTATCCACACTATGTTTTCTTCTTTTTGGTGTTGATAGAATAAGTACCCCGAAAATATAATCAGAGGGAGAATGAGGATTGCCGCAATACGTTGTATCCAGAGAAACAAGTTTGGTTTTTTAGACTTGTTTTCTTGGGGTGCGGAGCTCAGTAGTCGGGCTTTGAATTGCTCGAAAGCGGCTTGTATCTCTTCGGGAGAAGTAGATGATGTATTATTATCTTCCAATTCTTCCCATAAGGAGAATAATAACTTTTTGGCTTCTTGGCTGTTACCGTTCTTGAAAAACCAACGTTCGACCTTATTGCTTATTTTGGGCGTGCTCCGGTCGAAAAAATAACTGGATAGTTCTTGTCTGGTTGGAGTTGGATTCTGCATAATTTTATCTTATATAATATTATATGATTGAAGGAAATTACACACGTAACGACCGTGAAAAAAAATTAATATAAATCTTTATCGGAAAGAAAATGACGATAGGAGATAACAGCTATTTATTTAATAAAGAATATAAACAGCCAGAAAAGGAAGTCTCCTAAATTTTTTTTTATGGTAGCCAATGCGAGACTGATGTGTTTTTCTACCGTACGTTTGGATAAACCGAGGGTTTTGGCGATTTCGTCATTGCTTAGGAATTGTTCTCGGCTCATTTGGTATATTGTCCTCCGTTGCGGAGGCATGTTTTGCAACGTACGATTGACAATGGATTTTATTTCTTTGATGCTATATTCCGAATCGATTTCGTATTGTAAATTTTGTGGAGTAGACAACATTTTTTCTTGGTATTCGAGCGAATAGTGTTTTTCTCGAAAAAAGTCGTAAACTTCATTTTGTACGATGGTGAATATGTAACTGCTCAAAGTGTTGTCGGACGAGAGTTTTTCCCGATTGGACCACAATTTTAAGAATACATTTTGTGCTATTTCCTCGGCTTCGTATTGATCTTTTATCATACCGAATGCAAAGCTTTTAACCCGAGGATAATATGCGTTGAACAAAATCTCGAATGTTTTGATTTTGCCTGCACGTATCTCTTCTATTTGTTGACTGGTGATTTGCATAAAGTGATGCTGTCGAGGAGCAGCTTGTTTTATCGGCATCAAATTACGGTAAAAAATGATAGAAAAACAATATTTAAGGAATGAAAAGAATGAAGTTTTATAATTCTAAAAATCTACATGGATAAATTAATAATTACCTATGTAGATTTTTTAGAATAAATATTAATATTTATTGGTATAATTGTTTCCAACGGAGATTTTCTTTGTAGGCAGCTTGATTAAAACGTTTCCATGATTTATTTGAAGGTGAGGTCCAGCCACATTCGGCAAAAGCCGCTATACGAGGATATAATTTACGGTACATGTCCGAAGGGGTAGGTATCCATTCTCCCCACATTTGGGCTCCTATTCCGATAATTAAATCCGTTTCTTTTCCGGTGATACCTGCCAAAGGATCGAAATGGTATGCTTTTTCGAGAGAAGTGTATGCCGTGTCATAATCGAGGTAGGTATATTCGTGATAGGAGTTAACCACTTGGTATCCTTTTTTGACTGTTTGTTTGATCAAAGAAGGGTCTCCTCTCCAAAAATGTACGATGGTTCCTTCTGCAAGCGATGCTCCGGAGGCTGCATCCTCAAAATCGGTGTAATCGTGTATTTTAACTCCGGTAATTTCATTCCAGCCCATCATGTGCTTTTTTTTGCATTCCAGGTAATGGGAAATGGTATTTGTGAACCATATTTGGAGATCGGCAGGTGTTTTTATATTCTGTTCTTTCATGAAATTACGTACCTGTGCCGATTTTTTCCATTGGTCGTATTTGACTTCGTCTCCTCCGATGTGAATTGTTTCCGAGGGGAAAAGGTTACATACTTCGTCTAAAACATCTTTTATAAATTGTATGACTTTGGGATCGGCGACGTTATAAGCATGGTATTGTACTCCGAAGCGTGTAGGAACCTTGATAGATTGTTTTTCTGTTCCTAACTGGGGATAAGCTGCAATAGCCGCAGAAGAATGCCCCGGCATTTCGATTTCGGGAACGATAGTTATTTGTCGCTTGGCTGCATAGTCTATTATTTCTTTGATTTCTTCTTGTGTATAAAATCCCTCGTGTACTTTTCCATCGTAAATGTTACTGTTCCAGTTCCCTATTTGGGTAGAATCTCGTTTCCCTCCGATTTTGGTCAGTAACGGATATTTTTTTATCTCGATTCGCCACCCTTGATCGTCGGTCAAATGCCAATGAAACGTATTCATTTTGAGACGAGCCATTTCGTCCAATAGCTTTTTAACATCTTCTTTTCCTTTGAAATAACGGCCTTCGTCCAGCATGAGAGCCCGCCAGAGAAATTTAGGGCTATCGGCTATTTCGACGAACGGAATAACAAGCGTATTGTTTTGAGATGTTATTAGTTGTCG